>Ga0118677_10004441_pt1 | contig 25540 bp, 11 predicted proteins | sample AliMusrvi5mmetaG_FD_86154 | JGI IMG/M metagenome (GOLD analysis project Ga0118677, IMG submission 86154)
GGCCGCTGGAGGAAAGACGACCGCCCTACTCGGCCGATGGCGTCTGGAGGACGTCATATGCACGTCATATAGCACCGAGTATAAGTCGATTCACAGAATTCAATTGTCGGGGATTTCCCTATTTTCAAACTAATTTGTAAGGGTTTGCCTCACGTGCCCGGCTGCTCTAGGGGGCGCGGAAGAGTGCCGGAGGTACAGGTTTGGTTATCCGATAAGCGTATGTTTTCTAACTTTATAAAGGCCGTTCATTCTCGAGGTGATCAGCGCATCTTGTTTTTGGCGCGTGCGCAGATCTATCCGTTCATGTTTACTTGCCCTAAGCCAAAGTCCGCATCCGCCACCGCTTCGACGGTCTTGAGCAGTTCATCGGCGTTGAGTGGTTTGCTCAAATAGCCGTTCATTTTGGCGCGCATGCACTCCTCGCGGGTTTCCGGCATCACGTTGGCCGTGAGCGCGATGATGGGCACTGCACCCGTCTCATCCTCGAATTCCATGCGCCGAATTCTCTCGGTCGCCTCGAAGCCGCTCATCACGGGCATTTGCAGGTCCATCAGGATAGCGTCGAATTGCTTCCCGGCCAGCGAGTTCCGATAGGCCTCCACGGCGTGCTCCCCGTTGGTGGCGAGCAGCACTTCATGGCCTGCCTTATTCAGGATGATGGTCGCAAGCTTCTGGTTCATCGGGTGATCTTCCACCAGCAGGACGCGTAGGCTTCGCCGGGGTCCAGGCAGGTGCAGAGCCGTCGGGGATGCGCTGGATTCGCCCGTGTCGACCGCCACGGTCCCGCACAGGACCCGCTCCAGATCGGCCATAACCACCGGTTTGGTGACGTAGTGCCGTACTCCGTAGAAGCCGTGCTTGTTGGCATACAGCGCGTGGTCAACCGAGCTCAACATCAAAACAGCGACGTGGCGGGAGGACTCCTGGTCGAGGCACTGGCCGATGAATTCGAATGCGTCCATGTCGGACAGGTGCAGATCAACCAGCAGGAAGTCGAAAGGGCCGCCGCGCTCCAACTCGCATTCCAACAATTCGAGAGCTGCCTTTCCGCTCTCGGCGAGCAGTGTGGTCAGACCCCAATTCCGCAATCGTGCTTCCAGAATCCGGCGACTATTCGCGTTGTCATCGATGACCAGGCAGCGCTTGCCTCGCAGTTGAGATAGGGCCGTAGACTCGGCGCTGCCTGGCGAACGGTTTTCAAACTCGATCTCGACCTTGAAAACGCTGCCTTTGCCCGGTGTGCTTTTCACGCTAATCCGGCCGCTCATAAGCTCAATCAGTTTGCGGGAGATGGCCAGCCCCAGGCCCGTGCCGCCGAAATGGCGCGTTGTGGTGCTGTCGGCCTGTGCGAAAGAGTCGAAAATCAGGTTGAGTTTCTCGGGCTCAATGCCGATACCCGTGTCGAAGACCTCGAACAGCAGGGTACACCTGCCACTGCCCGCCTTGCGCGCACTCAGCCGCAAGCCGACCTCGCCTCGTTCGGTGAACTTGACCGCGTTTCCAATCAGGTTCAGTACCACCTGGCGCAGCCGGGTCGGGTCTCCGACCACGCGCGTGGCTACATCGGGGGCAACGTCGAGGAGCAGTTCCAAGCCCTTCTTGTGGGCTGCCACAGCCACGCAGCGGATCGCTGCCGCCACCTCGTCTTGTGGAGAAAACTCGATCGACTCCATCCGTAACTTGCCGGCGTCCATCTTCGAGAAATCCAGAATGTCATTGACCACGCTCAGCAGGGACTCAGCCGATTCCCTGGCCTGGTTCAGCAGATCCCTCTGCTCGCCAGTCAGCCGCGTGTCCAACGCGAGTTCCGTCATTCCGATCACACCGTTGAGCGGCGTTCGGATTTCATGGCTCATATTGGCCAGGAATTCACTCTTCGACTTGCTCGCGGCTTCCGCCGCCTCCTTCGCGATGCGCAGGTCGACCTGGGCCCGGCGGTCTCCCGTCACATCACGAAACCCCCACACTCGTCCCACCGACCGTCCTCGCAGCCGCTGCGGCTCGGAGTGCCGCTCGAAAACACGGCCGTCCCTGAATTCGAGCACTTCGCGCTCTTCCACTTCGGCCGAAGCATCGAGTTGCTCCACTTTGGCCAGGAATGTTTCAGGGTGCTTGAGCTGCTGCGAGGCATGGATGGCGACTCTCCGGCCGTCCATGGTGTTTGCGAGTTCGGTCGGGATGCGCCACATCTCCAGGAATTTCTGGTTGAAAAGCTGGAATTCGCCGGACACCTTCGTTGCCAGGATCCCGTCCGCCGTCGACTCGAGGGTTGCTCGAATTGTCTCGGTGTTGGGGCCAACCTGTTTGTGCAGATTCGCGACCCATCCCAGCACCACAAGCACGAGCATGGCCAGCAGTCCCAACGCGATTAGGGCGTGTTTGAAGCTGAAAAGCGGCGCCTGCTTGAGAATCTGTATGTCCGCGGGTGAACGCAACTGAACCATGAAACTCAGCGGCGTGCCATCGAATTGCGCCGAAACGAGGCAAATCCCGGTCACGCGGAGCAGACTGCCCTCTCGCAAGCCGGCGAGCGGAGAAGCCCCGCCAGGTGTCTGGAGTGTGACGTTAAACGAATCGTGGCCCTGCCGTAGAAGCAACACTTCCTCACCCACGGGGTGGTTTGAGCCCACGAGGGTGCCCTCGATGCTCACCAGTCCGGAATCATGAGTGCCATCCAGCGCTTGAGCCGCGCTGACCTGCAGTGCCTTGGGTGCATCTCCCGAACCAATCCGCCGATAGGCCGAGTCCACAAGCGAGAACCGGGAATCGAGGATGTTGAGGAACCCGGCCACCTCCACCTCATCGCCAACATGCAATTCCTGTGCATTAGTTCCGGCGATGTGGAGGTCACCCCCGTCGTCGGAGATGTAAAACCCTGACCTGCCGAACTGCGCAGTGATGCGTCCTCGCACCAGCACCCGCCGAGTCAGGTTGCTGCCTCCGGGGCTAAACCGCTGCAGCGAGTCGATCGGGCGTGGAGTCCCGGAGAAGGGGTCTGTGGGCGGGCGCTCCAGCACCGTGAGCCATCGCCTCGACGGAGTATTGAGGATCACTCCGACAATCTGTCCCTTAGGGTTGAAGAGTGCTCCGAGGGCGCCCTGGATACGTACCTTTGCGTCAACCAGGTCATCCAGCGCGGTCGCCTTTCCGCTCCAGATATCGACAACGACGCGCCTGCCCCTCACATTTAGTTCGGTCCGCACGGAATCCGCGTTGCTCGCCTTGGACACCGACTGCACGACCCCTTCAACTTCGACCCAGCGCGCATCGAAGGCGCTCGAGACCATTTGATCGTAACTAAGCCGCAGGGGACTCGGCAGTTTGGCGCGGCCGGCAACCTTCCAGCGAGGCAGATCGATGTCCGGGGCAAAGTCCGTTTGGGTCGACACGCCATCCAAATCCAGGACTTCGCCCGAGGCCGGACAAGTCGCTCCGGCCGGCAGGTTCACCCAGACTCCGCCCGTGGAGTCCTGCAAGTAGAGTCCCGCGCCGGGGAATCCGCACACCGTGACCACCGCATGCAGATGCACGCGGTAATGCTGGTTCGCTTGCTCCCGAGTCAGATCATGGATAGCCGCGGCGGTTGTCAGAACCCTTGGTGTTGTAGGCGGCGACGCCGGTTCGGCAACGCAACAAACCGCCAGGATTGCGGCGGCGAGCAGCCTATTTGGGACAGAAATACTGCCCGGCGGATTACCTCGGAGTGAGATGCCTCGTACCGTCACTGCTTTGCTTTCGCCCAGCCAGCCTCGGTACAGTATCCGCTTTCAAAGCCCTGACGCATGCTGTATTGCAGTCTACAACCTGAGGAGTCATGGCTTGGAGTCGTTCCCAATCGGCGAACTCACCCCTGCACATAACGCAGGTGCTCGACCGACTAACAACTCCAAGCCAATTCTCCTCTAGTTGGAATAGTACTCCTGCGCGTTCCTATTGCAGCCGCAAAAGCAGGGGATTGCTGAATTACCTTACAAAGAAACTAGCCGTTTGCTGTTTTACCTTACAACGGATTCTTTCCACGCCTGCACACGCTTCGCCCGGTCTGACAAATGTGTCGAAGCAGATCCTTGATTCCGGAATCAGTTTTCGGAAGTTCCTACGTCTGCCTGCTCAGTCGCCGGTTGAGCGGGGTCCTGCGTGGCTTGGCGATTTCTGCCCGTCTCGACCGCGGACCTCGTCCGGTCCGTGGTCCGGGTCAAGACAGCGGCGGCACTCTATTGGACGAGCCCCAGAGAAAGCATGTGGCTCAGCAATTCAGACAGATCTATGGGCTTTATTAGGTACGCGTCGCAGAGTTCCCTGAAGCAGCGGATCACTTCCTGGATGTCGCCCACCGCAGTTGTCATGATAATCTTTACGCCGCGGGTCGATAACACACCGTGCGCCTCTTCCGTGGCCCGGATGTGCCGGACAGCCTCGCGACCGTCCATCTCGGGCATCATGATGTCCATGCAAATCAGATCGTAGCTTTCACCACGCTCCAACGTTGCGCGGAACGCCTCGACGGCCTCCACGCCGTTTACGGCGATATGACATTGCCCGTAGGGGGTCAGGAAGCTCTGCAGCACGAGCCGGCTGATGAAGTCGTCTTCCACCAGGAGTATCCGCAGGGGTCTGACGGGCGGTACCCGCTTGCGCGCGGATTGCCGCTGTTCTCCGGTGCTGACCGCGTCAGATTTGAGCAGCCCCGACAGGGCGGCCATGGCCACGCTGAGATCGGCCTCGTTGCTTGTTGCTGGTTCCCGGATCATCTCGAGCAGTTGGTCCGTGGCCAGCAACAAGACGCCGACGAGCTCCGGCGTGGGCACCAATTCGCGAGAGCGTATGAGTGCCAGCACGTCCTCCGTTCCATGCGCCAGTTCGCCCAGCTTCACCAGATTGAAAACGCCGGCGCCGCCCTTGATCGAATGGAGGGCGCGGAAGACGCGAGCTACGAGCTGCTCGTCGATTTGCGCTCCGTCATTCTCCAGGATCAGTAGGTCAGTCTCGATACTGGCCAGCCCCGCGCGGCATTCCGACAGATACTCCCGAGCCAGTTCGCCTTCTAATCTGAACATCTTACGTCCGCTTCGAAATCGATTTCGCCGCTTGGGACTACACCCATCCGGCCTGCGCCAGAGTGCTTTTGAATCGCTCGAATTCCTGGTGCGCGCTGCTTAGCAATCCCGCGCACTGCTGCAATTGCCCGGCTGACCCGGCGCGTTCCAACGCCGACGCAATAGCGGCCAGATCGTCTGCCGCCGCAGTGGCCGCCGCTCCCTTGAGCGCATGTGCCTGGCACCTGGCGCCGGGGGCATCCTGCTCTTCGAGCCTCTTGCGCAAATTGTCTAATTGTGAGGGAGCATCCTGGATGAAGGTCTTCAGGACTCGCGCCGCGAGCTGGCGGTCTCCCATCAGACGCTCCAACAGGCCTTCGGCGTCGAACAGGTCCGTTGGACGGGTTGCGGGGGTTGGTAAGGCGGTCTGGGCTACGCCCTCGCTGCGGTGCGAGGGCATCCACTTGGCAAGCGCACTCGCCAGTTGCGTCAAGTCTACAGGTTTCGCGAGGTAATCGTCGAAGCCTCCGCGCAGGCAGCGGTCCCGGTCGGCCGGCATCGCGTCGGCCGTCACTGCAATGATCGGAATCCCCGCTTGCGATGACCCTCGGATTCCGAGCGTAGCCTCGAACCCGTCCATCACGGGCATGTGGCAATCCATCAGGACGAGATCGAATTCTCCCCGATTGACGGCCTCCACGGCTTCCGCGCCGTTGACGACCGCGCTTGCCCGGTAGCCCAGGTGCTCCAACTGAGCGAGCGCCACCAGCCGGTTAGTCTCGTTGTCTTCGGCTACCAGAATCCGTCCCGTCCGCCGGTCGTTCGCCGGCTCGCCGTCCGCATTTGCCCGGTCGCTCCCCGGCGTGTTTGCCGGTTGCGGACGGCTGGGCGCCGCACGTTCGAATACCGCGTTGAACCGGAAACTGGAGCCCTTACCCTCCCGGCTCTCGACGCCAATCGTCCCGCCCATCAGCGCGACCAGTTGCTTGCAGATGGCTAGGCCAAGCCCGGTGCCGCCGTGCCTGCGGGTCGTTGAGGCGTCTGCCTGGACGAACGGGGCGAACAACTCGCCGAGCTGCGCCTGCCGGATCCCGATTCCCGTGTCGCTGACGGTGAAACGAACCGCCTCCGCGCCGTTGCTCCGGCTCCCGGGTTCCAGCTCCACGTTCAACGTCACGCTCCCGCGCTCGGTGAACTTGACCGCGTTCCCGCACAGGTTCGTCAGCACCTGGCGCAAGCGTCGCGCGTCGCCTACCAGCAGTTCCGGGATGCCGGGAGCCACCTGTGCGGCCAGCAGCAGTCCCTTCGCGCTGGCCTGGATGCTCAGACCGCGGACGACTTCCTCGACACTGCGCCGCAGGTTGAAACTCAGATTCTCGAGCACCAGCTTCCGCGCCTCGATCTTGGAGAGATCGAGAATATCGTCAATCAGTGCCAGCAGCGTCGCCCCGCTGTCCTGCGCTATGGTTGCGTACTCCCGCTGTTCCGCAGTGAGGCCGGTCAGCCGCAGCAGTTGCAGCATGCCGATGACGCCATTCATCGGGGTGCGAATCTCGTGGCTCATGTTGGCCAGGAAACGGCTCTTAGCCTCGTTTGCGGCTTCAGCCCTGACGGCCAACTCGCTAGCGCGGTCCATCTCGATAGCCAGATGACGGTTACTCTCCTGGAGGTCGTCCGTGGCCCGCTTGCGCGCCGTGATATCGCGAATCATGCCGATGGCGTGCCATTCGCCGTTCAGGCTGATCGAGGACAACGATAGGTCTACAGCGATCTCGCTCCCGTCCTTGCGGCGGGCGAGTTGCTCAATCGTCCTGCCGATCGCATCGCCGCGCCCGCTGCGCGCGAATTCCGGAGACGCCGCGCACTGCGCTGCGTGGAAGCGCTGCGGCGCGAGTAGCTGGTGGAGGTGCTTGCCGAGCGCCTCATCCCTGCTGTAACCCAGAATCGTCTCCGCCGCCGGATTCCAGAAACTGATCGCACCGCGCGGATCCATCATGAGAATGGCATCCGGTGCCGATTCCGTAATGCCTCGCAACCGGGCCTCACTCAGCCGCACGGCTTCAGCCGCCCGCCGCGCCTCGGAAATGTCCTCGACGTGGACCACGAAATACAGCGGGATGCCAGCGGCGTCCTGAACCGCCGTGCGTTTCATCCGCGCCCACACCACCTCGCCACTGCGGTGGATATAGCGTTTCTCCGCGTCCAGTAATCCGCACGGCTCTTCCCGCATCTGCCGCACCCGCTGCCAGGAAGACGCCAGGTCGTCGGGGTGCGTCACAGCCTCCCAACCGGCTTCGAGCAGTTCCCGTTCGGAGTATCCAAGCATGCGGCAGAAGGCCTCGTTCACTTGCAGGAAGCGCTCGTCCGGACCGACCAGGCACATGCCGAGAGGCGCGTGCTCGAACACCTCGCGGAAGCGCTTTTCACTCTCCTCGAGTTTCCGCTCGGTCTCCCGGCGCTCTGTGATGTCCCGCAGGATGACGGAAATGGCGATCACCTCGCCAGATTTGTTCGTGATCGGGCTTCCGGTGGCGGACACGGGGAAAGTGCGTCCGTCTTTGCGCCGGCACAAGCCTTCATATTGTGAGACGGTATGGCCCTCCAATATGCGTACACTGAAGCGATTCAGGCCCGCCGGCACTTCCGCCAGCAGGTACGCCGACATCCCGATGGCTTCTCCGGCGGAGTAGCCAAACACTGCCTCCGCACCGCGATTCCAGGTCAGGAGGATACCTGCCGGGGTGTATGCGGCGATGGCGTCATCGGAGTTCTCGACGATCGCGGCGAGGAAGGCTTGGGCTTGCCCTCCCGGCGGATACCAAGCCTCCGCCGGTGCGAGCGCGACGTGACTGCCGGTCTCACCGCAGGGCCCATACGCGTTACTGCTACGTATCTCGTCCATCACTGCCTCATATCGGCAAGTGATCGCGCAGCTTGCAGCCTGAGACGAGCCAATCCGTAAGATAACCTTCAAGCCATTGATTCAATGACACACAGTCATCGATCACAGCTGCCTGAAACACGCAGCCCAGAATGTGTGGGGGTGACTGAAGTCAGATTTGACAGATGAAGGAAGACCCGGAGACTGGTCCGGCGGGTGGGCCCGCGCTTGCGGCGGGTTTGGAACCCGCCCAGTACCGGTTGCCCGATTCAGGTCCGTTGATCAAGCAGTCCACATTCGAACCGCTTCCGCTTGAGGCGCCGGCGAACTCCGTTGTTATCCATTCTGGGCATCATGGGATCCAGCAGAATCAGGCCGGTCGGCGCACGGGACGCAGCGATCTTCAGCGCCTTGTCGCCGCCGTTGGCGATTCTCAAGTTGTACTCGACCTAGAGCAGGCGGTTCATACATGCGAGGTTGTCGGGCGTGGCGCTAACCACCAGGATTGTTAGTCTTCCAAACGGACGGAGTTCGCCCATGGAATTCTCTTCAGGCCAGGGTTGCGATAGCGGCCTTTAGCGCAGCGCGCGCTGCGTCGTAATCCAGGCATCGAATGCCGTCCTCGATTTGACGGTAGTAGTTGGGGAAGGCGGCGTACAACAGGTCCGCATTGGCAGCCAGCACTTCACCCGCCTCCGCGTCGCCTGCGGTCAAAAGAGCATCCAGCTTGGCCTCGACGTGAGTCAGCAAGCCCCGGTCCACTGCAACGACCGGCCTGCCCTCTTCCGGTGGAAGCTGGCGTTCCAATTCCGCGATCAGGATAGCTAGCGGTTGCGCCAACTCAGCGAGCCGGGCGTCGACTGCCGCGCGCGGTTCGCGCAGCTTGATCGCCGATTCAAGCCGCTCGGCGAAGTGCTGAACGGCGGCTGCACCGATGGTGCCGGCCACGCCCTTGGTTGTGTGAGCGAGCCGCTCCGCGGTCTCCCAATCGCCGCCTTCCAGCGCCTGTAGGATTTGCGTTGCTACCGCTCTTTGTCCCGTGCTGAATTTGCGCAAAATCGAAAGGTACAGCGACTGCTTGCCAACTACGTGCTGCAGGCCCGCGGCTGTATCCAGCCCCTCGATACCGGAGGGCGGTCCGGCGGCCGGATCCGGTCCATTCCTCTCAGCCTGCGGCTTCAGGTCCGCCACTGGCGAATGTCGCGGCTTGATCCATTTCACCAGCGCCTTCCACAGGTCTTCCGGCTCGATGGGCTTGGCAACGTGATCGTTCATGCCCGCCTCAATGCAGCGCTCGCGGTCGCCCAGCATGGCGTTGGCGGTCATCGCGACCACCGGCAGATCCTTCAGGCGCGCTTCCTTGCGGATTTCGCGCGTTGCGGTGACGCCGTCCATCACGGGCATCTGCATGTCCATCAGCACGATGTCGTAATCGATCACCCTGGCACTGTCCAACGCGATTTGCCCGTTCCCGGCGAGATCGACGACGAAGCCGGCATCGGTCAGCAGTTCGATCGCCACTTCCTGATTGAGTTCGTTATCCTCTACCAGCAAAATGCGGGCGCCCTTGATGCCGGCCAGCTGTTCAGCGCTATCGTTGGGCACATCCCACGCGACTCGCGCGCCGTCGGCGACGCCCCCGAGGATGCGCACCACGCTGTCGAAGAGCATCGAGGCGCTGACAGGTTTGATCAGCACATTCTCGATGCCCGCTTCCTCCGCGCCCTTGATGACCTCTTCGCGGCCATACGCCGTGACCATCAGCATGTGCGGCATGCGGCCCAATGGAAGCTTGTGCACTCGTATGGCCGCTTCGATGCCATCCATGCCTTGCATGCGCCAGTCGAGGAATACGATCCCGTACTGGGCTCCGCGCGCTTCGGCGCGTTCTATCGCACGGATGGCTTCGCTGCCCGACTCCGCATGATCGACCTTGAGGCCCATCCCGGATAGCATCTCGCCCAGCACGACGCGGGCGTTCTCTTTGTCGTCCACGACCAGCACGCGTTTGCCTTGCAGGTCGCTCGAAAGCGCCCTTGCGCGCTGTTCCCCGACCCCTATCCCGAGGCGCAGGGTGAACCAGAAGGTACTGCCTTTGCCCGGCGCGCTTTCCACGCCCACTTCGCCGCCCATGAGCTCGGCCAACTGTTTGGATATGGCCAGGCCCAGCCCGGTGCCTCCGAATCTGCGGGTAGTCGAGGTGTCGGCCTGCGAGAAGCTCTGAAACAGCCGCCCGATCTGTTCCGCGTTCAGGCCGATGCCCGTGTCGCGCACGGCGCAGTAAAGCAATACTTCGTGCTCAGTCTGCTCTTTGACGCGGATGATCACCGTGATCTCGCCCTGCTCCGTGAACTTGACGGCGTTGTTGCTGTAGTTGATCAGGATCTGTCCCAAACGCAGCGGATCGCCGATCAACCGCGGCGGTACCTGCTTGTCAACGTCGAAGACCAGATCCAGCCCCTTGGCGGAGGTCTTCTCGGTGATCAGGTTGGCCAGATTGTCGAGCACCTTCTCCAGCTCGAATTCGATGTGCTCCACGGTCAGCTTGCCTGCCTCAATCTGGGAGAAATCGAGGATGTCGTTGATGATCCGGAGCAAGTGCTGGCTGGAGCCCTTGATGTTCTTGATGTAGTCCCGCTGGCGTGGAGTCAACTCGGTCTTCATCGCCAGGTAGGACATGCCCATGATCGCGTTCATGGGTGTGCGGATCTCGTGGCTCATGCTGGACAGGAATTCCGACTTGGCATGATTGGCCTTGTCCGCCGCGGCCTTGGCGTTGGTCAGCTCGACATTCTTCTCCTGCAGCACGCGGTCCAGGCGTTTGGGCTCGGTGATGTCGCGTGCCGCGGCACAGACGCCCTGCAACCGGCGGTCACGGTCGTAAAGCGTGGTGGCGTTGAAGGACACCACGGTTTCCCTGCCGTCTCTGGAGCGCGCGGTCAACTCGTAGTCGGTGAGCTTCTTCTGGCTCAACACCAGCTTGATGGCCGCCTCGGCTCGCTCCGGATCGGTGAAGTAGTTCTTAAAGGGTGCGCCAATCAACTCGTCGCGCGTGCACCCCGTGAGGAACTCAACCTGTTTATTGGCGTCAGTAATGATGCCGGATGGATCGATGGTCATCAGGGCGTCGATGTTCGACTCGATCAGCGAACGCGTGTAGAACTGCTGGTCGCGCAGGCGCTGGTCGAGTTGCATCCGGTCCATCTCGATCTGCTTGCGGGCGGTGTTGTCCGTACCCATCAGGAGGTAGCCGATAATCACGTTGCGCGCATCGCGCAGCGCCGTCACGGAGACAACCGCGGGATACCGGGTGCCGTCTTTACGCACTTTGGTCAGTTCGTAGCTGTCCTCGATCCCTCGCGTGGCCTTGAAGACCAGCGCCTCGAAACCGGGAGCGATGGGGGTGGAAAACTCGGCACTCAGGCTCTTGGCGCGCGCGATCACTTCCCGCGGGTCGGAAAGTTCCGCGGGCGTGATCTTATCCATCACTTCGGCCGCCGTGTAGCCCAACATGCGTTCCGCTCCCACGTTGAACAGCTGAATCACGCCTTGCGCGTCGGTGGCGATAATCGAGAAATTGGCGCTGTTGAAGATGGCATTCTGCAGCGCACCGGCCTTGAGCAGTGCGTCCTCCGCTTGCTTGCGGGCGGTGTTGTCGGTGCCGATCAGCAGGTAGCCGATGATCACGTTTTGCGCGTCGCGCAGGGCAGTCACGGAGACGATTGCCGGGAAGCGGCTGCCATCTTTGCGGATGTAGGTCAGCTCATAGATATCTTCGATGCCGCGTGATGCCTTGAATACCAGCGCCTCGAAGCCAGGTGCAATCGGCGTTTCCAGTTCGACGCTGAGGGCTTCCGCGCGCGCGACGATCTCCAGGGGGTCTGAAATGTCGGCCGGCGTGATTTTGTTCATCACTTCGGCGGCGGCATAGCCCAACATGCGCTCAGCGCCGACGTTGAAGATCTGAATGACGCCCTTCGCGTCCGTGGCGATGCTCGAGAAATTGGCGCTGTTGAAGATGGCGTTCTGGAGTGCCCCGGTTTTGAGCAAGGATTCCTGACGCTGGACCTCCGTGATGTCCTCCACCGCTGCGGGTGGCGGATCGATAATCTCGGAACTACGGTCTATTTCAGGCATGGACGACCTTTGCTAAAGTGCGATCTAATCCCGCGCGTCGTGCACCCGCAGACCTCAGGCCCAAAGGATTGCTGAGCTGTCGATGGTCTCGAACCGCCTACACGCTCGCCGGTGCGACGCACTGGCCTCGACGAGAACCCCGTCCGGGGAACTGTCGCATCGGGCCGTGTCCACGCAACTGCGACCCGGACCCACGCGCTGCCTGATGCAGTCGCGTGAATAGTCTGCCGGCTGGTGTCCCGCGACCAACGGCGGCATGGCAGCCTTCCGGCCAGACACCTCCAGTAGAGCACCATACGCACTCCCACCTACGGTGTGAATTCAAGATTGCGTGCGCGTAGGGCAGGTTTTACGCCCTGGACGGGGTCAGCCCGTTCCTTTTCGCGATTGCTTCGCGTTCCAGGCTAATGGCGGACCGTCGGATACGCGATCCCCAGCTGTTCCAGATACGTGTCGTATTTGTCGGGCTGGTAGTAGAGCTTGCGGAGCTCCTCGCGGTACGGCTCCATCTGCTTCTCGTTCAGGAAGAGCGCGGGCTGGTCCTCCGGGCGCAGCAGCGGAATGTACTGGATGTCCTTGGTCTGAACCGTGTTGAAGTAGGTCCAGGCGCTCTTGACCAGCTCGGGTTGCGTGAGCAGGTCGAGCACGGTCAGCGCCATGGCCTTCGCACCGGCGACGACCCCTTTGTGCGCGATCGGCGTCGCCATGGCGATGGCGTTGGCCCAGTTGTGGCCGGGCAGGGAAGGGATATTGGCCGGGTAGCGCAAGGTCACGGTGGGCACGGTCCAGGAGACGTCGCCGATGTCGTCCGAGCCGCCGCCGTTGCGCTTGTCGGCCGGCAGCGGCGACTTCATGTCCGCGATCTTGTCCGGAAGCCCTTTGACCTCCGCTCTGATCTCGGTTTGCAGCGCTTTCGCCAGGGTCTGGTCGGCTTCGGACCATTGCGGCAGACCCACCTGCTTGATATTGGCCAGCATCGCCTCGGCCACGGGTTTGTTGAAGTGCAGCGGCCAGGCCGAGCCGAGTACGCGCGAAGTGAAGGTGGTTCCGGTCATCAGCGTTGCACCGCGCGCCATGTCGTCGCCAATCTTCCACAGATCCAGGATGTGCGGGTAGTCGAGTTCGCGGAAGTAGTACCAGACGCTGGCACGTTGCGGCACCACGTTGGGCTGGTCTCCGCCGTCGCGGATGACGTAGTGCGAGCGCTGCTGGAGCCGCAGATGCTCGCGGCGGAAGTTCCAGCCGACGTCCATCAGTTCCACCGCATCCAGCGCGCTGCGCCCGCGCCACGGCGCATGTCCGGCGTGCGCGCTCTCTCCCGCGAACTGGTACTCCACCGAAACCAGGCCGCTGTTCTCGTCGATGTCGCCCCAACTCACCGCGAATTCGTCGCCAACGTGGGCGAACAGCACGACGTCCACGTCCTTGAAGATCCCGGCGCGCACGTAATGCGCCTTCGAGCCCAACTGCTCCTCGGCCACGCCGGGCCACAGCCGCAGCGTGCCGGGCATGTGTTCGCGCTCCATCAACCGCTTGACCGCGAAGGCGGCGACGATGTTCAGCGGCATGCCCGAGTTGTGCCCCTCGCCGTGGCCGGGAGCGCCGGCAATCAACGGGTCGTGGTAGGCCACGCCGGGCTTCTGAGAGGCCTGCGGGATGCAGTCGATGTCGGAAGCCAGGGAGATCACCGGCTTGCCCGAGCCCCAGGACGCCACCCAGGCCGTCGGGATGCCCGCTATGCCGCGCTCCACCTGGAAGCCTTCCTGTTCGAGAATCCCCGTTAGGTATTTCGAGGTTTCGGTCTCGTGGAAGCCCAACTCGGCGAAGCTGAAGACCATGTCGTTCATCACCTGGGCCTGCTTCTTCAGTCCCTCGATCTGGCCCAGCAGATCGGCCCGCATCGCGGCCCGTTTCGGCGGGACCGGGGTCTGCGCCAGGCAGAGCAGAGAACAGGCCAGAAGACACGTCAGCGGGGTGTAGAGCAGTTTTCTAGTCAGCATCGGGATTCGCTTAGGATAACCCGAGTGAGCCGGACCGGCGTTCTACCAGCCGACCGTCAGCCCGAAACGCAAAGTCCGTCCGTCGTTCAATGTGTTGGTGATCTGGCCGAAGTTCGGGCTGGACAGGTCGGTCCCGGGAGCGGCGAACTGGGGCGTGTTGAACAGGTTGATGGACTCCGCGCGCAACGCCAGGTTCGTCTCGTGCGGCAGGCTCCAGCGCCGGACCAGAGCGGCGTTCACATTGCGATAGCCTCCTCGCCGGAAGGTGTCGCGGCCGAGGTTGCCAGCCAGGCTGGTGGGCGCGATGAAGCTGAAGGCGGATCTCGGCAGGCGCGCTCGCGACGTATTCGGGTTGTCGATGCTGCGGCCGAGGATCGACGGATCGATCAGATTCGGGCGGTCGCCGCCGTTGCCGTCCACATTGCCGTAACCCGGCGAATCGGAACCGCTGTAGACGGTGAAGGGCGAGCCGGACTTCAACAGCACGACGCTCGACAGGCTCCAGCGGCCGGCTTTGCGGGGTGCTTCGTAACCCAGGTGCACCAGGAACGCGTGCGGCTGGTCGAACGTGCTCACGCCCTTCATGTCCTTGTTCGACTCGAACATGGACTGGCTGCGCGAGAGCCGGGAATCGATGTCGTAGGCCGTGCCCGAGTAAGCGCTGCCCAGGTCCATCGCCTTGCTGAACCAGTAGGCCGCATCCATGCTCAGTCCGCGCCAGGCGGGCATCGCCAGGGACAACCGCAGCGCATCGAAATAGGCCCGTGAACCGTTGGTCACGAAGCGCTTTTCCGCGTAGCGCTGGTCCGGCCGCCGCTCGTTGATGGTGGCAGTGGTCTGCGGAATCCCCGGCGTAGCCACAGCCCGGTTCAGGTACCACATGATCAGCAGCTTATCCGCCCGGCTGCCCACGTAGCCCAACTGCATGTGCCATTTCTTCGAGAGGTCCGGCTCCCACGAGAAGTTGTACTGGTGCTCGTAGGGCGCACGCAGGTTCGGGTCGAGCAAGTAGAGGTTCCCGCGCGGATCCGTGCCCGGCGTATTGAGCGGATCGAGCAGATTCGGCGCCGTTACAACCACTTTCGTGCTGCCGGGGGGACTGAACCGCACCTGTTGGAAGGTGACCGGGTAGATCTCTCCGAAGTGCAGCCCGTATGCCGACCGGAGCACGCCCCAGCGCTCCGGCAAACGGTAGGCCAGGCCCGCCATCGGACCGAGGTTCAGCAATTGCGTTCCGTACGGGATCTGGTTGCGATTGTTGACCTCTACCGGTGTCGTCACGGGCGTGTAGCGCAGGCTGTACTGCACGGTCAGTTTCGGGGTGAGTTTCCAGCTATCGCCCGCGTAGAACTGCATCTCCCAGTCGCGAAAACCGCGGTGCGTGTCGCCGATCGACTGGATGTACTGGCTGGGCGTGCCCAGCAGGAAATTCTCGATCGCCGAGTGGCCGAAGTCGCTCGAAAAACCGTAAAAACCACGGTGGACGTCCGTCTCCAGACCGTTCAACTGCCGCCGCAGCAACTGGAATCCAGCGGTCCACTGGTGCGTACCGGCGGTGTGCCGCAGGGTGCCCGCCTGCTTGAACAGATTCTGGGCACGGCGGATTGGAATGATGCCGAGCGGACCGAGCGTCTCAAGCCCGGGGATCGACACCATCGGCCCGACGGAATTCACTTCCGGGTGTAGGAACGAACCGATGCGATCGAACCCGGCGGATAGCTCGAGCGCCGTCCGGGCATCCCAATTACGGGCCCAGGTGATCCGGGCGGTGTGTGAGCGCGTATCGGTGTTCGGGTTCTGCCCGGCCACCAGTTCGAAGGCCTTCACGTATTGCGAAGTGAAGTTGTAAGACAGCGCGATGCGATCGCGCGGCCCGGCCGATTGGTCCAGCCGAAGCGTGCCGTTATTGCTGTCGATCTGCTGGACCGAGTTGGTGTTGAGTGCGCGCGGATCGATATCGGTGCGGTTGGGCAACTCGCTGGGATAGGCCTTTAGCCAGCGGGCGATCAGCGCTCGGACGGCGGGATCGGTGGCCAGCGGTGTGCGCTCGTTTGCCATCGGGACCAGCACGTTGCCGTTGACGCTGCCCCGGATCTTCTGCTGCGAAGCGGCCAGGCTGAGATGCGCGCCGCGCCAGAGCGCGCCACCGAGGTTGAACCCGTAATCGTTGTCGTGGGCGGGCTTGACGCCTCCCACCTGAAAAAACGAACGCGCGCTGAAAATGCTGTTCTGCAGCGACTCGTAGGCGGTGCCATGCCAGCCCGCCAGCGCGCGTGTAAGCGCCGGAAGGTGCAGCACGGTGGTGGGCGCATTCCCGTATTCGGCGCCAAAGTAACCGCGTTCCGGGCGGAATTCCAGGATCGTGGCCGTGGTTCCGAGACGTACGTTTAGTTCTTTGAGCGCGTTGTTATCCACCAGATTGAAGTGGATGTTCTCGTTGCGGCGGCTCTCTCCGGCGGAGGTGTTGGTCTTGCCCAGCAGATTCAATTCAATCCGCTTGGTCTGCGAATCGGAGCCCTGCGAGCTATCCGTGGCCTTCGAATCGGGCGCAGCCTGCGTCTGGCCGGCGGGTTCATTCCGCGGCGGCGCGGAGGGCGTAGCCGGCGGCTCGGCCGCGGCGAGGGCAGCCAGCGTCAGGAGTGCAATCAACCGTCTCACGCGAACGCAACCTGCTGAGTGTCTAGACCGCGAAATAGGGCGCGCCGGGGGGACATCGTGAGAATTACTCCTGGGAGGAAACGGCGGGTAACATCTGGCACAGCCCGAGTGAGCTGGACCTGCTTGCCGACTTGACCGCTCTCTGTCGTTCGCGGCTCTGTGCTGGGCAGTTTTGCAGACATCCGGTTCCACGAAAACGAGGCTTTGTGCTGTTGGTAAGAGAAAGGGCGGCTCGTGGGAGCCGCCCTTTCTGGTTCGTTAGTACAAACGGCTGAAAGTTAGAACCCGACTCGGAGACCGAATCTGATCTGACGTTCGCCGAATGAACTGCTGATCTGGCCGAACGTCGAGTCGTTGACGTAGGAATCCGGACCATTGAAGTGCGAGGTGTTAGGCAGGTTGTAGAACTCGGCACGGAAGTCCGTGTCGATCCGCTCGGTGATCTTGAACTTGCGGTCGATCATCAAGTCGGTGTTCCACACACCCGGTCTGCGGAGGATGTTGCGGCCGCTGCTGCCGAAGGTGGCGGCTGCGGTCACAGGAGCGAAGGCGGAGGTGTCGAACCAGGTCGCGCCGGGCCCAACTCCGTGGAGGTAGGAGACGCTCGATTTAACCTGCATGGCCGTCTGGGTGTTGTCAGGGGCGTTCAGAGAACTGCCGTCTGCGCCCACGGTGAACGGCGTACCCGTATAGGACGCCATCACGCCGTTGACGTTCCAGCCGCCGAAGACTTTCTCGGCGACGCCGGACTTGAAGAACATGCCATTCTTGCCGAAGGGCAGTTCGTAGACCCAGCCGATGTTGAACACATGGGTGCGGTCGAAACCGGCCGGAGCGCGGTTGCGGCCGAACACGGGGCCGTAGTTCCAGCCCACGCCGGCCCAACCGTCGTCGTCGGTCATGTCGATGGCCTTGGACCACGTGTAGGAGCCCTTGACCAGGAGACCCTTGGAGAGCGACTTGTGGAAAGCCGTCTGCAGCGAGTGATAGTGCGAGCTCAGATAGCCATCCCACATCAACGTCGAGTTGGTTCTGCCGTTGAGGATGTAATACGGCTGGCTGGCCTGGCCGCCACCGGGGACGCCCGCGTTGATGTCACGATCCGCCAGCAGGTGGACGCTCTGCGTGCCGACGTAGGCGACGGAAAGGACCACGTCCTTGGGAAGCTTACGTTCGACGGTGAAGTTCCAGCTCTGGACATAGCCGCGGTGGATTTGACCGGGCCACGGGCTGCGCATATCGGCAACGCTCGGCAATGACACGATACCCGAAGTGAGGTCGGGGCCGTACACGGCCGGCATTCCCTGGGCCAACGTTCCAGCTTGCTGGAAGCCGCTGGGCGCCTGAATGTTGAAATTGACCGTGAGCGGGTAGAAACCGCGCAACGGGCGCGAGAACGGGAGTGGATCGTAGTTGATGCCGTAGCCGGTGCGAATGACGGTCTTGTCATCCAGGCGGTAGGCAATACCAAGCTTGGGAGCGAACAGCTTGTGGCTGACCGTGACTCCGGCGTTGGTCGGAACTCCGCCGCGGCCACCGAGATAAACCAGTTCGGTGGCGGGGTCGAGGCGTTCGATGCCCTTGCCGCTGGCGCGGGTCATCAGCGGATAGAACTCGTAGCGCAGGCCGAGGCTGACCGTCAGCTTCTTGGTGACCTGCCAGCGATCCTGGGCATACCAGCCAAACTGGAACTCGCGGGGAGTCATCAGGATGTACTGCAAGCTCTTCTGCATGTTGTCGATGTTGCCCAACAGGAACGACGCATACGCGTTGTTCGAATCGGGGCTGCCGTTGGGCGCGAGCGCCGTGGTGTTGCCACTGAAGCTGAGATCGCCGCGCGGGCCAGCGCCGAGTTCGGGCTGGTAGTGGGACATGCGGTGATTCACACCGTCAAAGCCGAAACGGAAAGTGTGCGCGCCTTTGAGCCAGGTAAGATTGTGGCTCATCGTGTAGGACTCTTCCGTACGGATGGCGGGCATCCAGCCGGGGACGCCGAAGCTCTGGTAGGAGCCGATGTCGATATTGGGGAAGCCGCTGGCGGCGCCGGTTCCGCTGACGCCGGGAATTCCCAGAATCGTGCTGAAGTCCTTGCCGTAGCCTTGGCCAGTGACCGTCTGGTCCATGCGCTGATAGCCGATAACGCCATCGAGCAGGAGCGTGGGCGAGAAGGTGTGGTTGTGACCGATCGACATGTTCATGACGCGCGTGTCGCCGAGACCAGGGTCGGAACCCGGTGCGGGTCCGATGGCGTCACCGAATAGCCCGTGACCGCCGGACAGCGCCTTCATGATGCCGTAGTGCATGAAGAACTGCTGCTTCTCGCTCTGCGCGTAGTTCATCTTGACGTCGTTGTAGTCGCGATTGAACAGCGGCGTTTCCGAACCGTTCCAGTTGTTGAGATCTCCCGCCGCATTCGGATTGGGATAATACGCCTGGATCTTCTGGGCCGCAGCGCTGATCCGGTTGGCGGGGATCAGGTTGTTGGCGAAAGGAACGCGACCAGTACCGTCAGTGGCGCCGGTGTTCGGGTCGTAAATGGTTGTTCCGGTGGTCGCGAAGTTGCCGGCCTTGATATCCGTGGTCGGCACGGAGAACGTGCCGTTGGATCCCTGGCGCTGGCGAGTGCCGTCAAAACTATAGAAGAAGAACAACTTGTTCTTCAGGATCGGCCCGCCGATCGTGCCGCCGTAATTGTTGTAGATGCTGACAGCCTGGGCAACGCCCGGAGCCTGGAAAAAGTTACGAGCCTTCAAGTGCTGGTCGTCGTGGTACTCAAACAGACTGCCATGGAAGGTGTTCGTGCCGGACTTGGTGATGACCGCGATTGCGGCTCCACCGGCCATGCCCTGTTCAGCATCGCCCGCGGAGGTTGTGATATTTACCGTGTCCACCATCTCGGCGGGCATGACATAACCGGCATGGTGCGGCAGCCACAGGTTCACGCTGCTGGCGCCATCGATGCGGGTCATGTTGTTGTTACGATTCGTCCCGTTGATATTGGTGCTGAGCGAGCGCCCCGGGGTATCAGTAACCGAGTTCTGGAGAGCAGCGGGCGTTGCGCCAGGAACCAGATTCATCAAGGTCTGGTAGTTCCTGTAACCAGGCAACGGCATGTTCTCAACTTCTTTTGAGCCCAATTCGGTGTGGGTATCGGCCTTATCTGTCTGCAATTCAGTGGCGCTGGCTTCAACAGTGATCTGTTCGGCCAGCGAGCCGACTTCCAGTTGCCGGTCGACGCGGGCAATCGTGTTGGCAGACACTTGGATGTCGTTGACGGTTTCGGCCTTGAAGCCCTTCTGGTTGATCTTCAAGGAGTAAGTTCCGGGCAGCACGCTAGTGATGTTGAAGCGTCCAGCCTCGTCGGTTTTCGCTTCGTAAACCTGAGCCGTGTTTGCGTTCGTCAACGCAATGGCGGCCCCGGTGATGGCTCCGCCGCTGGAATCCTGGACGACTCCGACCACGGTTCCGGATAATACCTGCGCGAGCGCGGGTGTGGTGCAACAACAGACGAGCAATGCGATGAAACTTGCGATCAGCAAGTGCTTCGAATTCAATCTCATCGAGTTCCTTTCTCCCAATTCCTGCCGCGGGGCAGGTGTCAGACTATCCTCAACATTCAGACAGCGGGGCCACATGCGCCACCGCTCCATTTTCGTTTTGCCCCCTTTGGTAAAACGCCCGCAATTTGCCGGCTACTCAGAGTTCTACCCTGACGCAAGCAAACGCAAGAAATGGTGTAAGTAGTGTACGCTTCCTGGCAGGGGGAATCAAGTACAGAGTGGCAACGAAACATGCCTCTCAGCCCGGATTGCGATATGGTTTTTGGAAGTCGATTAGAGTGAAAAAGATGCGTTCCTTTTTGACGGTTTTGGTAATGATCGCCGCTACGATTTGCGCCCAGAACTTAGATCTGGCGAAATCGTCCCAGCAAGCCAAGCAACTCATGGCGGCAGGGCGCTTCGCCGAGGCTGCGGCGGTTTACAAAGCACTGGTCAAAGCGGTGCCAGGCAACGCGGGACTATTGCTGAACCTGGGCATGGCGCAGCACATGGCAGGTGAAGAAGTTAACGCCATTCCGTCGCTGGAAGCAGCGCTCAAACTGCAACCTGCGCTGGGGCCGGCGCTGATCACACTGGGGGAAGCCTATTTGAGAACGGACCAACCGTCGAAGGCCCTCCCGGTATTGCGTAAGGCGGCACTTCTGGACCCGGGCCAACTGGATGTACGGCGGTTGTTGGTACAGGCCGCGTCTTCGCTTAATTTACATGAAGAAGCGGTTACGCATCTGCGCAAGCTCCTGGCCGCGGAGCAGAATGAGCCGATTCTGTGGTCCATGGCCGGGAAAGAGTACGAGGCGCTGGCGCAGGAGGCGTTCCAGGATCTGCAGAAACTGGGTCCGGATTCCGCCTATATGGCGGAATTGGCCGCTGAATCGCGCTCGCGGGGCCAACAGAAACGGGCTGCGTTCTACTTCTACCGGCAGGCGCTGCAGCGGGACTCCAAGCTGCGCGGCGCGCACGCGGCGATTGCGGAGATTTACCACCAAACGGGCCATGCGGATTGGGCGGCAGTCGAAGCGCGCGCGGAGGCGGGTTTGGGACCGCTCAACTGCACTGCGGAGAAACTGGCCTGCGACTTCGCTGCCAAACGCTACCTGCCGCTGATCGCCAGCGCCAAATTGAACCGGACCGCCGCCAGTGCTTATTGGCGCACGCGGGCCTGGAATGCTCTGGCCCTGGAGGCATTCTCCCGCCTGGAGCAACTTCCGGATTCTGCACCCAAGTTGGAGTTGCAGGCCGAATTGCTGCGCGACCGGAGGCAATATGCGGAAAGCATCAAGAGTTGGAGGGCGGCTCTGGCGTTGAGCCCCGGGGACGAAAGCATCGAGCAGCAGCTGGTAATGACGCTCTGCATGGCGCAGGATTTTGCGGCGGCCCAGCCGATGCTCGACCGGATGCTCGGTAAAGAACCGGGCTCGCCCGCCCTGAATTTTCTGCAGGGCGACGTCTATCTGAACCAGCAACTGCCGGAAAAGGCGCTGCCCTACTTGCAGAAAGCCGTCGCGGAGGATCCCCGCATGCTGCAGGCCAAGGCGTCTCTGGCGAGAGCTTATCTGCAGTTGGGACAGGCTGACAAAGCGACCGTCTACCTGAAGGAAGTTCTGCCCACCGACGACGACGGGACGCTCCACTTCGAACTCGCTCGGGCGTACCGCGCGGCTGGGAAAGCGGAGCTGGCGAAAGAGGCGATGGCGCGCTACCTCGAAGTGAAGGGCCGCAACGACGAGGCTCAGGCGCAGCTCGAGCGCGAGACCGAAATCAGCGCGCCGCAGGACTGACCGGCTTAGCGCGGCTCGACGACGCGCAGCACCTGGTCGGATTGGACATTTTCGAGGATCTGACGCTGCCCGCTGGGCCAGCGGATCTCGACGCGGGGAACCACGGTGAGGGCGCCCAGCCCGAAATGGACTCCGAACAGGCTGGACGATGCGTAGCCCACCGCGGAGCTCATGGCATTCATTTGAGAACCGATGCGGACTTCCGCGCCGATTCCGTCGCGGTTGCTCCGGGTTCCGGTGAGCTTGAGAATCAACCAGTGATTCGAATTCGCGCTCTCGTTGCGCCACAACTCGGCCGGCCCGCCGAGGGACGAAATCACGATGTCGATTTTGCCGTCCCCGTCGAAGTCGGCAAAGGCCGATCCGCGGTGCGCTTGCGGCAGGCCAAAATCGACGGCGCTTTCGGAGAATTTGCCGTCGCGGGTATTCTCGAAGACGGTGTTCGCCTGCTTGTAGACCGCCGGCTCGAACATTGCCACAAGGTCGTTGACATCGGCGTTTGAGGAGAAAAAGTCCTTCCACCCGTCGTTGTTGAAGTCGATCAGCCCGACGCTCCAGCCGGTGTGCAGCGTGCTGGTCCGTGCCAGCCGTGTGGCGCTGGTGACCTCCGCGAACGTGCCGTGGCCCAGGTTTCTGAATAGCGGAAACGTCTCGCCGTGCAGGGCCGTCGTCGCGATGTCGGGCAACCCGTCGTTGTCGTAGTCGCGGAAATCCGCGCCCATGCTGGAAACCGCCTTGCCATGGTCGGGCAGCGCCACGCCAGCCTCCAACGCGACCTCCTCGAACTTGCCGTTACCCAGGTTGTGGAACAGTGAGTTGGGCAGCTTGTCGTTGGTGACGAACACGTCGGGCTTGCCGTCTCCGTCGTAATCGCCGAAAGCCAACCCCATGCCGCGCCCCTTGAACGCGGCGATGCCCGACTTCACGCTGACGTCTTCGAACGTCCCGTCGCCCCGGTTGTGGTACAGCCGGTTGGCGATCGGGGTGAGGTAGCGCGGGTGGCAGTAGACGCGGATGTTGCGGTCGGAATCGCCGCAGAAGCGGTTGAAATCCAGCGACCAGTCGGCGTAATTGACCACGAAAAGGTCGAGCAGACCGTCGTTGTCGAAATCGAACCAACCCGCGGCGACCGCCCATTCGTTGCTGCTGATCCCGGATTTTGCCGTTACGTCTTCGAAGGTGCCGTCGCCCCGGTTCCGGTACAGGATGTTGTGCCGGTACCCGGCGACGAAGAGGTCGATGTGGCCGTCGTTGTTGTAGTCGCCGGCGGCTGCCGCCATGGCATAGCCCGCGCCCGCAACCCCCGCGGATTCCGTCACGTCGCGGAATTTCCACCCGCCTTCGTTGCGGTACAGCCGGTTGAAATACCTAGGCGAGTCCTTCTGTAGGGAGGGCAGTGCCGCGCCGTTGGTGAAGAAGATGTCGGTCCGGCCGTCGCCGTCGAAATCGAAGGCTGCCACGCCGCCGGCCATGGTCTCGATCATGTGCTTATCGGGCGTAGGCGAGTTCTCCAGGACAAAGGGAATTCCCGCGCTGGCAGCGACGTCGCGGAAGCGAATCGAGGGAGCTTCGGCCGGCCAGCATGGACCGATCAAGCACAGGACCCAGAGGGCTGACTTTGCCACAGTGCGAGCGACCGCTGCCGGCAGTGCCCAGGAATGGCCGTGAACTGCGAGACCGTAACATCTTACGGTTGTGGGTTGGCAAGTCATTGATTCTATTAGGGCAAACATATGGGAACCGTAACATCTTACGGTTTTGGATCTCTCGCCCGCCCTGCTCAGTGAACCGGTAGCCCTGGTGAGTCTGTGCAGGCGCGCCCGATCCGTGTCTGATCCATGGTAGATAATCCGGGACGTCCGCGTCTTGTTTGCGGATGCTCCTTCGCGTACCCGTGCGATATCCTGCAGGTCAGTGATTCTTACCCCGTTCTCCAGCCCGCGCATGGGCTGCAATGCACTGATCCTCTTGCCGCTGCTGCTTCAGTCGCTGTTTGCCCAAACCGCACCCGCGAGCCTGACCGGGAGCCTGCGCGATGCCGCCGGACAGCCGGTTGCCTTGGCCAAAGTGAAACTGCGCGTCGAGTCGAAAGAGGTGGAGACGTTGACCGGTACCGATGGCGGCTTTGAGTTTCGCGCCATCGCGGCCGGAAAGTATTCGATCGCCGTGGAATGGGGTGGCAGCACGGCCGTGACGCCCAACCAACTGGAACTTGCGCCCGGCGCTCAACTCCGCCAGAGCCTGCGCCTGACCGCTGCGGGAGGCGTGGTGCTGCAGGCCGATTCACAGGCCACCGGAGGCGAGCAACTCAGCGGCAAGCAAGTCTCTGCCATCCCGCTGAACAAACGCGACTTCAGCCAATTGCTGCTGCTTGCGGCGGGAACGCAGACCGACACCAATGGTGCGGCCAATTTCACCCAACAGTTCACCGTCAACGGCCAGCGCGGGTCGGCCACGGTGTTCGCCATGGACGGCATCGACACCACCGACCCGGAGATGGGCGGCGCCACGTTTTCGAATTTCAATGTGGACGCGATCGAAGAAATCAACTCGAGTTCCGGGGTGATGCCCGCCGACATCGGGCACGGCGCCGCGGGTTTCACGGCAATCACGTCCAAGGCCGGCAGCAACGATCTGCATGGGAGCCTGTTCGAGTTCGTCCGCAACGCCGCCTTCGACGCGCGCAATTTCTTCGACCGGCGCTCGATCGCGCAACCTGGCCGTATCCCGCCTTTTGCTCGCAACGAGTTTGGATTGACCAACGGCGGCCCGGTGCGCATTCCCGGGGTCTACGACGGCCGCAACCGGACGTTTTACTTTGCGCAATACCAGGGCTTCCGGCAGGTGCTGGGGACCACGCAGGTGCTGCCGGTGCCCACGGCGCAGGAGCGGCAGGGCGTGGACACCACGGCGTTCCCAGGCGATGCGCTGATCGTGCCGGTAGATGCGCGGATCGCGCCCGTGCTGGCCCGCTATCCGCTGCCAAACGACCCGCAAGGTCCTTACGGGGCACGCACGTACGCCACGTCCTCGAAGGTCCGGACGCAGACCGACCAATTCTCGGTGCGCCTGGATCACAAGCTCTCGGACAAACTGGCGCTGTTCGGCCGCTTCAACCTGAACAACGTCGATGGCCCGCTGACCAACCCCAGCCAGACGGCCATCGACCCGTCCTTCGGAATTCCCTATTGCGACCGGGAAGGATGCACTGATACGACCTTGGAGACGAGGTTGCGATGGACAACGATCTTCTGTTCCGCGAAGTTCACCACCGGATGCGAAACCACATGGCCAACCTCTCCGCGTTGTTTACCATCCGCGCCGAGGGTCTGGCCGACCCCGAGGCCCGAGCCGCGCTGACCGAAGCTTCCAAACTCGTCGAAAGCATAGCGGTCGTGTACGACACGCTCTACACCAGCCCACCTTGGGATGAAATCGTCACCCTGCCCTTCCTGCCGACGCTGATCACCGAAGTCCTCAGGACGTTCCC
>Ga0118677_10004442_pt1 | contig 25538 bp, 45 predicted proteins | sample AliMusrvi5mmetaG_FD_86154 | JGI IMG/M metagenome (GOLD analysis project Ga0118677, IMG submission 86154)
GTAGCAGGGTTCAGCGCATTTGGCAGTTACACAGGAAATGGTAGTGCAACAGGGCCATTTATATATACTGGATTCCAACCTAAGTATTTACTTGTAAAACGCACAGATTCAACAAGTGATTGGTATATTTGGGATAGCGTTAGAAACACGTTTAACATAGTTACAAACACTTTGTTGGCAGATACTGCTGGAGCTGAAACGTCTGCAAATTCAGTTAATATTTTAGCTAATGGATTTCTATGTGCTAGTACTACTGTAGTAAATGCAAGTGGTGGAACTTATATATATGCCGCTTTTGCCTCTAACCCATTCAAATATGCTAACGCATTCTAAGGAGCAATAATGTTTGCAATCGTTCAAAACAACACAATTGAGCAACTGGTGCAACCTGGCACACAGTTTACAGTCAACGGCATTACTTATTCTGAAAACTGGTATCAACTAGCAACCCAAGAGGAAAAGACAGCTCTTGGTATTATGGATGTGGTATTTGCTCAAAGACCTGATGATAAATATTATTGGGTTACAGAGTCAGCACCAGTTATCAATGGAAATGTGGTGGACATTGGGTTCACAACAATGCCAAAAGACTTAACTGGCTTGAAAGCTAGTGCAACATCATCCATTGACCAACAAGCATTCTCGCTATTGTCTCCAACTGATTACATGACCATCAAAGCATTGGAAACCAACACAACGATGCCTGAAACTTGGAAGACTTGGAGAGAATCAGTCAGGACAACTGCATTGAATGCAAAAACTGCTATTACAGCAAGCACAGACATTGACAGTTTGATTACTGCTAGTACAGTGACTTGGCCTAACGACCCTAATTATGTAGCACCAACACAAACACCATAAAACCATGACAATACAAAACAAAACAATATATGGACTTAGCATCGAGTCACAGTGGAATCAAATTCTCGATATCCATTGCTTAAAGCTGGCCAAAGAGCATCATCCAGACTGGTATCGATGGAGACTCACGAACAATTATGAACGTGCAGTATTCCTGAAAAACGATCCAGTATTCCCGAGAGAATCATCGAGGTATATCTGGGCCAATAAGAATTTACTCGGCACCAATGTCCTAGAGGTCGGCTGCTCCACAGGATATGGCTGCCAATTCCTACCAAATCACATCACATATCTTGGCCTCGATTACGACCCCATCATCATCGATGTGGCCAAAGAGCAAGACTGGCACGAAAATGCCAAATTCTCATGCACAGACATCAATGAGATCAACCTGGCACAATTTGACACCATCATTGCTTTTGAGGTGATCGAGCATTTGAACAATGGCCTCGAGCTGGTGGACAAACTCAAATCACATTGCAGACGATTACTCATCACAGTGCCATGGAATGAGCCACCAGGCTTTTGGGGCGAACATCACAAATTGCATGGCCTCAATGAATCCAATTTCCCTGGCTTTGAATTCAACTACATTGACCAACATGGCCGGATCACTGAAACAGTGGCACCGATCAGCCAGGACAATCAATTCAATTTGATGATTGCGAGGTGGGATCGTGGATGAAGTACTTTGCAGCATTGGCACCAGAGGCCGATATGACACAACCCTACCCTTGGCCTTGGCAGCCATCATCAATCAGACCAAACGGCCAGACAAGGTGGTCATCTTTGATGACAATGACACTCCAAGGGATGTCAGGAATGAGCTGATATACCGAAATTTATTCCAAATGATGGATATCAAGGGAATCAAGTGGGAATGGCTCTATGCTGCCAAAAAGGGCACCCATCACAATCACCAGGCTGCCAACACCATGGGATATAAATGGGTTTGGCGTATGGATGACGATGCCATCCCAGAATCCGATGTCTTGAGGACTTTGCTGAGTTTTGCAATATTCAGCAATGCTGGGGCAGTCGGTGGCTCGATACTCACTCCACCATTGACTTTTGAGAATAGCAATCCAACTGGCAAGATCGAGAATATAGCGACCGAGCCAAACCCACAATGGCGAATCATCACCAGACGGCAGCAAGTCGAGCATTTGCATTGCTCATTTCTATACCGAGCTGGAGTGCATGATTACAATTTGGGACTCTCCAGAGTGGCCCATCGAGAGGAAACACTATTCACATATGGATTGCACAAAAAAGGATTTGGAATATTCATTGTGCCCGATGCGATTACCTGGCACTTGAAAAACCCGAGTGGTGGTATTAGGTCAGAGACTGACGCATCGATGTATTCCCATGATGAACAGATATTCCAGAATTTTCTGGCATTCAAGAACAACACCATTGTGGTTTTGAATTGTGGACTTGGGGATCATTTGATTTTCAAGAAAGTGCTGCCAGATATCAAAAACCCAATGATCTTCAGCTGCTACCCTGAAGTGATACCAGGCGAATCCATTGCTGCTGCTCAAAACCTATTTGGCAACATTGACCAGTGGAATATATACCTCAAGATGGCTCAGTGGAAATGGAATCAGCCACTCGAGGCAGCATTCAGGAAAATGTATCTATGATCATTATCAGTCCATATTCAAAAAAACTAATGAATGGGAAACCCAATCCAAAGAATTACCCATATTGGCCAGAATTGATTCCTCAATTAAATTATGAATTCAAGGAGCCAATCATCCAGATCGGCATCGAGGGCGAGGCGCAGCTGGTGGACGATTTCAGGCCAAATCTACCCATGACAGAATTGATCAAATTGCTGCACAGCTGCACAACATGGATTTCATGCGATTCATTTTTCCAGCACTTGGCTTGGCTCGAGGGCAAACCTGGCATTGTTTTGTGGTCAGTATCAGACCCATTGATATTTGGCCATCCAGAAAATATCAATTTATTGAAAGATCGAGCAAATCTGGCCAAAGATCAATTTCTCTGGTGGGAAGATCAGGAATACCAAAAAGACGCATTCATCCACCCAAATGAGGTTATCAAAAACCTAAAATTGCTCTAAAATTCAGCATATTTGGGGGCACTATGACTGAAACTGAGGCCAGACTGAATTCCCATGAGGCGGTTTGTGCCTTGAGGTATGAGCAGATCAATGCCAGGCTTAAACGACTCGAGCAAATAATGATCACCAGTGCTGGGCTGGTGATGACTGGCTGCATTGGCACCATCTTCACGTTTATATTGATTCACAAGTAATGGACCCTATTACGATATTCGCAGCATGTAAGGCAGCCCATGCGGGTATTAGAGAGTGTATCGATCTTTACCAAGACTTTAAAAAAGATGGCAAAGATGTTGGGGATATCGTAGGCGACATTGGCAAGAATTTGGGATCATTCTTCACCCATCAAGAAACCCTTAAAGAAGCTGAAAAAGAAGAAAAACTCAAGCCACTCGATAAAAAGACTAGCATCAATGAAGAAGCGATGAATCGGATCATGCGTCAAGAGCAGATTCAGCGCATGGAAACCGAATTGCGAGAAATGATCATATACCAGGTGGGGATGCCTGGCCTCTGGAGCAAATTTGTTGATATGCGAGAGGTGGTCAGAAAAGAGCGAGAAAAAATCGAGCGTGAACAAAAAAAGCCATTGAATTGGCTGCACTCAAGAGGAGGCAGTTCATTAATAAATGGCAAGTCAGGGCAGCACTATGCACTGGCATTTTGATTTTGTTTTTGACATTTTGTGCTTTAATGTATGCAATTCATTTGGACTATCAGAAAAGCAAATATCATTTGGAGGATAAAAAATGAGCTGGATTGAAAGTATTGCACCCACAGTGGCCAGCTGTCTTGGCGGCCCATTGGCTGGATTGGCCATCGAGGGTTTGTCCAAGGCACTTGGCATCGATGCCGACAAGGTTCAGGAAACCATCAATTCTGGCAAGATGACATCGGATCAGATTGCAGCATTACAGCTGGCCGAGACTAATCTCAAGGCCAAGGCTCAAGAGCTGGGATTGGACTTTGAGCAGCTGGCGGTGCAAGATCGAAAATCAGCCAGGGATATGCAGATCAACACCAAGAGCTGGATTCCACCCATTCTGGCCATTGGCATCACCATCGGGTTTTTTGGGATTATGTATGGAATGATGTCTGGCCGAGTCACATCCAGTGACGCATTGATGCTGCTGCTGGGCAGTCTGGGAACAGCATGGACTGGCGTGATTTCGTTTTATTTTGGTAGTTCAGCATCGAGCCAAAATAAGGATCAATTACTTCACCAGAGCACACCCATCAAATGACACAACTCACACCACATTTCAGTCTGGAAGAATTGACATTCACAGAGCACAGGGAATTCTCAAATGAGCCTAATGAATCTGAAACAAAAAATCTGGAGCGTTTGGCTCAGTTCCTTGAACAAATTAAGGAATTATTGGGCAATAAGCCAATCATGGTTAACTCGGCATTTCGGTCAAAGCAAGTGAATGATGCAGTTGGCAGCAAAGATTCCAGCCAGCATCGGGTGGGCACAGCTGCCGATCTGAGAGTGCCTGGCATGACACCAGACGAGGTGGTCAAGGCCATCATTGCCAGCAACTTACCATTTGATCAAGTGATCAGGGAATTTGATCGATGGACTCATGTGTCGGTGCCCAACGACCCAGCTGGCCAGCCAAGACGGCAAGCACTAATTATCGATAAGTCTGGAACAAGAGCCTATTCTTGAATCATTAAGAATACGAAAAACCAAAAAATGGCTGAGATCGAGAAAATGATCCCAGCCATTCCCAAACCAAATGCCCAGGCTAAAATATTAATCCAGTCTAAGTGTGGCATATGGTTCAACATTCAAAGATTGTATTTAATCTTGGCCCATTTGGTTTGATATTCCACCATGGTCGATGGTGGGACAAACCCGAATCGTTTCCAAGTATTCATCACATTTGTAAATTCTGATTTTATATACATGATTGGTTCTCCAAATACCCAGCCAAATCTCTGGTATCCACAAACACTTTGATGCCATCTTTGAAAGTTTTGAATGGCAGATCAGAAGACGATCGTTTGTTGTACAAAGTGCCAACAGGCACTTTAAGCACTTCAGATGCCTCTTTGAGTGTCATTCGGACACCATATTTTTCAATTAGGTACTGATACATTGTTTAATTGATCTTTGATAATTTGGTCAGTGAGGCCAGCGAGTAATCGTCTGGCCTCTTGTATGTCCAAAAGTGTGGGTTCATTTCTGAACAAAAGCCACACCCCATTGTTGGCCAATAGAGTGTGGAAATCATTCACATCAAGGGAATGGGATGTCATTGTCTTGAGCAACAGTTTTCACAATTCCAAAGTCATCGATGGCACTGGCTTTTGATCCCAATGCCTCACCCTTATCGGTCATTTGGATGTTATTGAGCCAAAATGCTACCCCATTATTACCAGCTTGGGAATACGCATAGGCAGTGACCGAGACTCGGCCATAGTCACCAGATACAAAGTCATTGGCAGCCATCAAAGGATTGCCATTTGCATCCACAGTGCCAGGCTTTTCATTGGTCTTGCAACGAATGAAATAGCAACCCTTGTATTGTTCACCCAAAGATGAACCATCTTGTTTTGTCTCAGTGTCACCATCCCGCAAAGGATTGCGGAGATTGGCTGGATATTTGCCATTCCACTTTTTATCCAAAGCATTCTTCATGGCAGTTTTTAAGCCAGTAATGGTGGCCACATCAGACTTGGGGACAATGAATTCAGTACTGAATTCTTCTTTTCCAGACATTTCATTGACCTTGGCAGATGCCCAATTCAGGTATGAAAACCGACCCCGACCAGTAACAAATTTAGACATAGTTTTTCCAGTTTAAAGTTAAAGAGAATATCGAGCCATTCCTGCCCCGATGGATGGACTATAACATATTTTCTCAAAATTTCCTACAATTTCACAAAATCTAATATATACTTGATTTTCCATCACTGAAAAACTGGATTAAAAATGCTATTTCCACATCAAACGACCTCAAGGGAATTTCTCTTGAGGCAAAAAAGGGCCATTTTGGCCGATGAGCCGAGGGTCGGCAAAACACTGCCGACAGCAGCTGCTGCACTTGAGCATTTGCCAGCTCTCATTGTTTGCCCAGCCATTGTCAAAAACGTCTGGAAACAGGCATTTGAGGCGATGGATTTCAAAGGCGAGATCAGAGTCATCAATGGCAAAAAACAAGCGTCTGAGAGCCAATGTAGTGGCATCACCATCATCAATTACGATATTTTGAATTCACTTTGCGAGATTGGCAAATATGAGACATTGGTGCTGGATGAAAGCCACAGGATCAAGTCACCCAAGGCAATCCGAACCATTGCAGCACTGAAACTAATGAAACGCATCCCGCGGGTTTACGCATTGTCTGGAACACCCATCCCAAACAGGCCCATCGAATTGTGGCCACTCTTACATGGCTTGGGGGTTTACCGCGGTGGCTGGTACGATTTTGGCGTGAGATATGCCAAATTGTGGAATGCACCCTGGGGGCTGGATACGTCTGGAGCATCAAATTTGCCCGAGCTGCGAGCAATGGTGCAGCCACATTGTTTGAGGCGCACCAAGGCCGAAATATTCACGAATTATCAGCATCCAGTGACCAGTCTGATCACGTTTGATTTGCCAATCAATAAGCGTGAACAGCAATTCGACATCGATGCGCTGATCGAGCATCCAAACCCCATGCTGGCATTCGAGGGATTGTCATCGGTGATGCTGGAATCGGCCATCAGGAAAGTCAAACCCGCTGCCGAATTCATCGAGGCCAAGCTGGCCGATGAGCCAGTCATTGTGTTTGCCCACCATAAAGAGGTGGTGCATCAGCTGGCCGAATTGCTGAAAGCGCATAATCCAGTCGTGATCACTGGAGACACACCAGGAGCCGAGCGAATCCAAAACTTGAGGGATTTTCAAGATGGCAAGACCAGGCTTTTTATTGGGAATATTCAAGCGTGTCAAGAGGGCATTGATTTGTCGGCAGCCGATACTGTCATTTTTGTGGAGGCCACCTGGCAGACTTCAGCACTCCAACAGGCATCGAGCCGAGTCGAGAATATCAAAAAGTCTGGCACAGCTCCACTCATTTATTTACTCACGATTTCCAACTCACTGGATCATACGATTCTGGCCAAAATCCTCAAAAAGCAAAACATCATCAACCAAATTATCTAACACCATGGACAAAATACTCTTAAAACAAGCTGCACGAATCATCGACCATTTGGTCGAAAACAAAGATGAGGACATCGATTGGGCACTGATCGATCGTTTTCAAGATTTACTCGAAAAACATTTGAACAGATCAACACTCAAAATGAAAGCTGAACAAAATGCCCAAAAGAATCACCATCCCAGTCACTGACAGCATCGATGTCATCATCAATAATTAAGGAGTAAGACATGGCAATCATTGGATTTATTGTTTGCGGTGTATTGCTTATTTATTTTTCATTAGCGTGGGCAGCCGTCGCCTTTAATACGCTCGGAAAGTACAACATAGGTGGCGTGCCAAATACCTACAAAGACAAGATTTTTACACTTGTGCTTTTGTGCGTTCTTGCTTTTGGTTGGATTGCATTGTTTGAAAACGCACCATTCACAGTGGCAGTAGCCGCCCACGGCATTAAGGAGTAGAACATGAACAACTTATTCAAGCCGCATCAATGCCCACGATGCTTTGGCCTATTCAAAGTAGGTGACAGGTTTTGGAATGACTCAGGAGCCGTCTATCACTGGTTGTGCTGGGTAAATAAATCAAAGGAGAAGAACACATGAAGCACCCGTCTTACTGTTGCCAGAAATGCGGAGAATTTATTGGATGGTTAGGTCGGGTTATGCCGTTTCACAAGTGCAAGGAGAAGAACACATGACTAAAGATGAAGCATTAAAACTAGGGTTGGAGGCATTGGAGGCTGACCCTCTTGAAATGGTTGCGGATGTAGACGGGCACATGGTTTTTCTCAAAGACAAAGCCATCATCGCAATCAAAGAAGTCTTGGCACAGCCAAAGCAAGAGCCTGGGGCGCTTGAGGAAAAGTTTTCGCTTTTGCTTTGGGACTACCAAGAACTTGAGCGTGCTTTTGAAAAAGTAACGGGCGGCAAGTGGGTTCGTAAAAGCAATACACCACAGCGCGCATGGGTTGATCTAAGTGATGAGGAAATAGAAACGCTGATTCACCGCTTTGACGGCGACCCACATACGTTGCTTGACGAAGTGAACGCAAGACTCAAGGATAAGAACACATGAGAAATTTTGCACAAGGTCTTATTGATGGACTTGATAAAACAACTGAAGCAGGCTTTGCTGAAGCCTTGTTGATTGCTATTAGTGATTTAAAAAACAAAGATGGTTTGCGTGTCAGGCTGACGTTGGGGGATACTTTTGAAGATCACATTGGATATGTAAAACAGATTGCAGAGATGATGGTCAAGGAGAAGAACACATGAGCGAGTTAACAGAAGCCAACTTGGAAGCCATGCTTGTAGAGATACGCAAGCATCTGGATGAGACTGGCGACAGGATAAGTTTGATACCAACTCAGTTGATTGTCCGACCATCAGATTTAGAGGCGCTTGGACTCACTGTGGCGGATGTTAAAAAGATGATTAAGGAGCAGAACTTTGAGAAACTTTGGGAGAAGAACAATGTATGACGATGAATTGCACGAAAAGGCATCAGCCTATGCTAGCAATCGCAAAGATGCGTATCTTGAAGCCATGAAGCTAAAAGAAGTTGACCACATGAGCGAGAAAGCACTAAACGACAGGTGGCTGGCTCATTACGAAGGCTATCGTGAAGGTTATTGGGTTGCTGCAGGTGACAGTAAATTCTCAACAGACCCCGCCAAACTCAAGGATAAGAACACATGACATATAAAACAATCGACGAGTGGATTGAACACAACCCAAACCACATTGGTGCTATACCTATTGAAGTATGCCATCAGATATGGGGTACGAAAGGCAAGGAGACAAGCATGATTGAAGATGACGATGACATCCAAGAATACAAGAAGCCGTGGGTAGGGCTGACGGATGAAGAAATTGAAAATGCTTATATACGCACAAAAGATTTTGTAGATATGGCAAGAGTATTGGAGGATATCCTCAAGGAGAAGAACACATGAGCATCATTACGCCAACAGAGATGGCAAACAGCATCATAAAAATCATGGATGAAGTTGCCGCCGAATATCCAGAGGAAAACAGGGAAAAGCTAAAAACAGTAATGCTTGGGCAGTTGGGAATGGCGATGTTTAACGGGCCTGTTGATACGGAGGAGAAGAACAATGGATAGCTATGGAAAAGATTTATTAAAACATTTGTTGGAGGGGTTAGCTTTTGTGGTTGCGTTTGGTTTCATTGTTTGGTTCATTATTATTTTGCTGTATACGTGTTTTGGCCCATCGCAAGAGCAGTTAGCCAAAGACAGATCAATGCAAGTCATTCAAGAAATGGACGGGTGCAAGGTCTACAGGTTCTATGATGGAAACTATCACTACGTCACTAGATGTGGAAACAAGGTAACAACGCAGAAGAACTGGAGCGAGGACTGCGGTAAGGCTTGCACACGACATAGAACAGAAGACATTACAACGGAAGGAAACCAATGAATAAAGGATTACTTGATGACGTACCCTTGTGCAATAAAGAAAGAGACAAAGCATGGGAGGCTTTTATAAAACGCAAGGACGTTAAAAAAATGTTTTTGGATGACAAGGAATTTAGCTTTCCTTTGAATGGTGCGTATTATGATTTATGGAGCATCTGTTGGGCAAAGGCTTGGGACAAAGGATTTCATACCGCGGTTGAAAAATTCAAGGATAAAAACATATGAAAAAATGGGATGGCTTTGATGATTGCGTGATTGGTACATCTTGTATTTGGCGAGATCAAATTACTGTTGAGGTACTCGTCTATTGTGGCGAGCAAATGATCGACATCTTAATGGGTAGAGATGGCATGGAGGAAGAAGAAGCTCATGAATTTCTTGAGTTTAATGTGATAGGCGCATACATCGGAATTGATACGCCGGTGATTGTTTTTGAAGATCCAGAATGGGACGAAAGAGATTATGATGAAAATTAATATTGAAAAAATTAGGATTGATGGAGATACACAATCAAGGGAGTCACTAAAAGAAGCAACGATACTCGACTACACAGAGAAGGTGTTGGCGGGCGAGATATTCAAACCCATCAAGATAATCTATGACGGGAAAGACTGGTGGCTTGCGGATGGATTTCACAGGTACTTTGCGCATAAAAGAGCAAAGGTAAATACGATTGACGCAGATATCAGCAACGGCACAAAGCGTGACGCATGGATATATTCACTCAGCGCAAACGGCAAGCACGGCCTACCAAGATCAAACGAAGACAAACGCAGAAGCGTAATGAGGGCGCTCAATGATATTGAACTGTGCGATAAAACAAACATAGAGATTGCAAAAATATGTGACGTATCAGACATGACTGTTGGTCGCATACGCAAAGAACTTGAGTTGCTGAAAGAGGCCAAAAAGAAACCTAAGACCAAGCCAGTCGAGCCGCCCAAAGAAGAGTACATCCAAGACGAGGTGCATGAGCTCCGCACAGAGAATCAAGCGTTACTCACTGAGAACACCAAACTCAGAGACCAGATGGCCATCGGTGTACTCGAGATCGACGACGAAGAAAAAATAACCATACAAGAAACTGTGGAATCGTTGCGTGCTGAAGTTTCTCGATTACAATCTTTACTGGACGCCATGACTATCAGTAGAAATGACTTCCAACAAAAGGCTGCGGATGCTATCAATCAGATTAAATATTGGAAGCGTCGCGCAGAGAAATCAAAGTGAAGTTGGGCACTATCCCATCGGAGTTTTAAATGCTAGAACTAAGACCCCACCAGATCGAGGTGGTTAATAAAATTGATCAAGGCTTTCTTGATGGACATAGAGCTCAACTACTCTATGCTCCAACAGGATTTGGTAAGACTGAGGTCGCCATCCAATTAATGCAAAACATCTCCAAGCAATACAAGCGTGTTGCGATGGTGATGGATCGCATTGTGTTGGTGAACCAGACCAGTACACGACTCGCGCGGTATCAGATTCAGCATGGCGTCATGCAGTCCGATCACTGGCGCTATCGTCCAACAGAGCGCATACAAATATGCTCCGCGCAGACCCTCGAGAAACGCGATAACTTTCCCGACCTAGACTACCTCATTATCGATGAGTGCCATGTCCAACGTAGAAGTGTTGTCAAATTCATCGAGGAAAACCCAGAACTCAGGGTAATAGGGTTGACCGCCACGCCATTCACCGCGGGGCTCGGCGACGTGTACTCCCATGTTGTTGGCGCGAGCTCCACGGAGAGTTTGATCGACAATGGTTGGCTGATGCCAATGAAAATCTTTATCTCAAAAGAGATTGACATGACTGGCGTGACCAAGGTTGCCGGCGAGTGGTCGCAGGATCAAGTGACCGAGCGGGGCATGAAGATCACAGGGGATATCGTCACAGAGTGGATTAAGAAAACCAATGAGATTTTTGGCGGACCGAAAAAAACTGTCGTGTTCTGCGCGGGGGTCGCCCACGGCAGAGACCTCGAGCAACAATTTGCCAAACAAGGGTATAACTTTAAGTCGATCTCTTACCTCGAAGAAGACGATTACAAGCGGGAGATTATCGAGGACTTTGGCAAGCCCGATACAAGCATTCATGGCCTCATAGCAACAGACATACTCACCCGCGGTTTCGACGTCCCAGACGTGCTAATAGGGGTCTCGGCGAGGCCTTTCTCGAAGTCATTCAGCTCCCACGTCCAACAAATGGGCAGGATCATGCGTCCGGCGCCAGAAAAAACGTTTGGAGTCTGGTTGGATCACTCTGGAAATTACCTGAGATTCAGAAGTGATTGGGATAAGCTCTTCACCGAGGGGGTGACGGAGCTCGAGTGCAGTAGCGGAGAGAAGGCAAAGAAAGAACCGACCGATAAAGAAAAGAAAGACTCCAAGTGTCCGGCTTGCGGTGGATTGTGGGTGGCCGGCGAGCTCAGTTGCGTCCACTGCGGGCACACCAGGCCGATTCGCGGGATTGCAAGCGTACCTGGTGAACTTCAAGAGCTATTTCCCAGTCAGAACTCCACGGCGGTGGCCAACAAGACGTTTTACTCTGAATTATTGTATTATTCTCGTATGCGGGGGTATAAAGATGGTTGGGCAGCGCACAAATACAAAGAAAAATTCGGTACATTCCCACCTCGCGGTGATTCAACACCGATACCGGTCACACAAAAGACTGTGAACTGGATCAGATCGAGACAAATAGCGTGGGCTAAAAGCCAACAAAAAGCATGAGATTCGAAGAATTTGCTTACGAACACGGCCTCGTGATCGACAACCTGTCTCTTGATAAGTGGATGCGCGTCAAGACATTGGATAAACCCAACAAGTTGAATGGTGCATATGTGTTTGATGGTCAAGGCGGTGCTGTAATTAACTTTGCGACAATGGAAAAACACGCCATCTTCAAGTCCGATAAGCCTTATGTGATCGACCACGACAAGATCAAGCGGGTCAATCAAGAGCGGTTGGATCGTCAGGAAGAGGCTCGAAAGAAGGCGGTCTACATTGTAAAATCCGGCCTCCCGTCCACTCATCCATACCTTATTCGCAAGGGTTTCACCGAGCGTGGCCTCGTGTGGAAGGAATTGTTGGTGGTTTCGATGCGGGTCGGCAGTCAACTTGTTGGATGCCAATTGATCGATAAAGACGGCAACAAGAAGTTCCTGTCGGGGCAGATCACCAAGGGTGCAAGCCTCGTGATCGATAATAAGGGGCGAGACATACTGGTGGAGGGCTACGCGACCGGTTTATCGGTGCGCAGAGCTCTTAAATTGATAAAGGCAAGGTATAAGATACACATTTGTTTCTCGGCCTCCAATATGCTTGAGATCGCGAAAACCTTAAATGAGCCTCTTGTTGTTGCGGACAACGACCCTGTCGGCCTGAGTACCGCCCAAAAAATAGCCTCGTGCTACTGGGTGGGCGATGCGGGGGAAGACTTCAACGATTTTGAGGTTCGGGTGGGTTCTCTGGTGGCAGGGGAGTCTCTTGTAAGTTTGTTGTAAGCCCAACAAGTTGGGGCAGTCTGCGCATCCAATGGATTGGCAGACCCCCAGTTCCTCGCATCTCGTCATATCCAATCTAAATCTACTCCATGCATATAGTAGATTTCGCCAGTCTTCAGCTTGATCCTGTTGAAGTTGTATTCTGGCTCATCATCTCCGCACAAGTCCGGAAGGTTAAGAGCCCCATCCAGATCGCCCGCGGTGAGGTATCTGGGGTCAACCCCCTCGTCTGGGTATATAACCCCCTCATAAGCGGGTACAAGATCGCCCCGAAGGGCGAGGTCATTTCTCATTCTTACCCTCATGGATTCTTCCGCCCGTACTCAATGCCAATCCCGAATGCAATATGGGTGTCCATCAGGTGCGAATAGTATTCACTTGGGAAATTGTCCCAGTCTGGGTGACTCTCGTTGCTAATCTCGATGAATTCTAATAGATACTCATCGCTACATTGGGCTATATTTGAGCTATATGCATCAAAAAACGCCTTGTCGATTGATGATAGATTCATGTATTTCTTTTTGATTTCGTCGTTATTCATTCTTCTACCTCCCATGTTCTGTTCTCAAACTCCTCGATCAGGCTTTCGTCTGACATTTTGTTGTATCCAATGCCACTCCTCAAGATAAAGTCAAGGTACTCTATGTCCCTGTTTTGCATCGCATCCTTGATGGTTTGAATGTCATCTTCAACCAGTCGATCAATCATTGCTTGTCTGTTCATTCTTCGTCCTCCTCGTGAAGTTCTAAGTACTCGGGTCTTGCTGTTTCAAAGAACGTCACAATCAAGTTTCCCTGTTTGTCCCAGTCCATTTTCCAGTCTTCATGCCCAAACATTTGCTCGCAATATTCGTCTAATAGGTCACCATTCATTCTTTATCTCCTTCATAGTGTTCTTTTGAGGGTTCAAACTGTGGTGCAGTCCATTCTTTATTCTCTTCTTTCTTTTCTGCATCAATTAATTTTTGGGCTTCTTCTTCGGTGTTAAAGGTATTGTTTCCTTGATCATCTAGCAAGTATTCATCAGTTGTCATGTTGTAAGCCAAAAACCCCTCATTGGTTTTCATTACCTCGTAAACATCAACGCCCATGAAAAATTCAAGATCATCTTGTGCTAAATTTGTAATGATGTAATCTGCCATCCAGACTTCACCAAAATCAAAAAACTTGTCATAAATTGCGTTAAGTTTTGATTCGCCGTATTTTTTGGTTATTTGTTCAAGATTCATTCTTCATTCTCCTCACTATAAAGCATATCTAAAATCTCAATACCTTCGTTGTTGTGCGGTACTCCAGTTACAAAATACCCAACACGATTCACATAGTGTAGTCCTTCGACTATGTATGTCCCATCTTCCCCGTCTACCAACGTCCAGACGTTTAAAGGATTGACCCTTTCAACAAAATCGTATTCTTCGCCAAAGGTTTCGAATAGGTTATGATTTTCACTAAAAGGATTGTTGATTGACTTGTATTTTTCTTCCCATTCGTCGTAATTCATTCTTCATTCTCCTCGTTTGTTTCTTCTTCAACATCAAAACGTATCCACCTTACGCCCTCAAAGACCTCGACAACCTCATAGTCGAGTCCGGCCTTGTCGAGCAGTTCATACAATTTTTGCGGTGTCATTCTAGAGCTCCTGAATCAGTGTGAGAGTGTTCATTGTCTAGCCTCCAGTACCGCATCGATTGCCGAATTAATCGAGTTCCAGTTAATCCCAATTTCGCAATCGTGGGTTTTGACAATCATCTCCAATACTCGGCGAGTTTCGTCCTGACTCAGCTCGACGCCGATTTGTTCGCATTGGTCGGTGATATCATCCTCGCACCATTCGTCGAGAATAACCCATTGTTTCCCTTTAATTAATCGTGCCATTTTTTGGCCTCCAGTAGTTGTACATGACCCCTCGCGGGGTTTCGCCCAATTAGGGCTCATCAGATGTACTAAACCTCTTCCCACTTTAGGTCAAATACAGTTGGGAAAAACTCTTGTGTGCTCGATCCTGAGCCCTTAACCCAAACCCTCCCAGTAGAGCCCTCGTGTTGGGGCGGTCGGCCTCCGGTAAGTTCGTACTCTTCTCCGTCGCGGGTTTTAAGCCTCGCGCCCTTGGGGACTGCCACTCCGTCCCTGTCCACCAGTAGCCAGTTGTAGTTTTTCATTCGTGAATCTCCAGAAATTGATCATATGAATCGCGCTCGGCGGTCGTCAACAAGTTGGGCGTTGTGACGTGCGCGGGGTTGCCGGTCTGCCCAATATATAGAACGGCCTCGGATTGAGCCTCGTGCATTGTTTTAAACTCGCCCAAAAAGCGACAATTGTGGTTAAAGACTAGATACATGAGCGCGCCTCCAGTCTTCCGCGGTTGAACAAAAAGACGGCCTTGTTTTTGTGTTCCTGATACTCGCGCGCCAACATTCGCTCGAATCGCGCTAGTTTTGCGCGCTTGCGCTCGAATAGATAACCAGCTTGTATGTAATCGAATTCTGAATATTTCATTATTTTCCCTTAAAGTTGCATTAGACCGACTCGCGCCGGTTTCGCCCAATTAGGGCTCGTCAGTAATGCTAGTGGAGCGCGTAACTGATAACCTTTGATTCCCAACAATCGCGACAATCGCGACATTCTCCGTTTTGCTCTGGGGCTTTGCACGCGCGCCCCAAGGGCTTAACTGTGTGGACGTTGGACGTTGTAATCCCCTTCACGCCTTGGAGAGACACCGGCACTTGAACCGGTTTATCAGGATACATACCGGACAACCGGACAATTAGATTTTTTGGAATAACCCCGCCGGCTGAGATAAAAGCCTTAATAATCGAGTATTCCCGCGTGGGCAACCAATGTTTGGTTTTTGGGGTGCGCTCGCAGACCTCAACAATTTTCTTGAAGTGCTCGAGCCCTTGCAGGTCGCCTGCGTCGTGCCATCGGAAGTAGGCATCAGAGCCGATTAGAGCCACCATAGCGTCAACCCAGTAAGGGCTAGTGAGTGAGTCCAGTCGCGCGAACTGGGCGGGTTTAATGGTTTTCTCATAAAGTTTATAGAAGCCATTATTCGCATAACAAAAAAAACAGACCGATCCCTCTATTTTTGACATTTTGAAGCCGGTATCGCACGCCTCGGTCGGAAGACTGTAAGACTTGCAAGGCATCTTTGACGTTTGGGTGAGCCCGCCAGTGAGCGCGCTCGCGTCTTTTTTAAGCATAATTACTCGCATGATTGACCCTTTAAAATGATTTTATAAACTGTGCGAGCGCTCGGGTTCTCTGTGTGATATTGATAAAATTGAGTCCAGAGCAGTCGGTTTAGGCGGGTTTCGGCTTGTTGGCTCGCGCCCTTGTGTGTGCGATACCCTTTCAGGTTTCCAATTGGCGCGCCTTTGCAGTTATAAATGATGTACATTTTTCAGCCTCCCATTAATATTTTTTTAAGATCTTTAATTGACATTGGGTCTTTTCCTTAAAAATAGGTCACAGTCAACGCGTAACAGTTGGCGTAAAGCCCGCTTACTTCGTCAACATCAAATGAACCCTCCTCATCTACAACATGAAAGAACGCGTGCATTTTTGATTTGTGATGAATCTGCTTAGGGATTGAAGCTAAAAAGTCATTCAGTTGCGCCTCTTCTTGATCCTCTAAGCCGGAATAGTCCCCGTTAATGATGGGGCTCAGCCAATGGTCGGCAATTTTGTAGGTGTATTCAATCATGGTTTTCCTTTGTGGTTGCATAAGACCCCCGCGGGGGTTTCGGCTCTTAAAGCCTCATCAGTTATGCTCAGCCAAAATAAATTCTCGCCAATGACGCGCCAAGCTCTGATCGGGCTATCGCGCGCAGTTGTTGTCCGGTTGTCATGATATCGCCGTCTTTGCGGTCTTCTCTCCAATGATTCCAGAGCGCGCGAGCCAGTACTGCGCAAACACCCTTGCGGTATTCGGTCGCGAAGTATTGACCAACGCAATATTCAATTTTGAATTCGTCGCTATAGCTATTGGCGGGGATAATGGTTAAACGCCCACAGAACGCCTCATTACTTGCCACAATTAAATCTTGCGCGGTAATGCTTGAAAGCTCTACTTTTCTGAGCAATTTGCGCGCGTGGTGTAGATCTTTGGTTATGGCGCGCGACTCTTGGCGGTAGCTCGAAGGGTTGCCATAATTGCCGTATTCAAGGTTTGGTCGTTTTTGTGCAAAGGTGCGAAGGGCATACAGAATTTCGGTCTTCATGGTGTTTTCCTTAGTTGTTGAGAAAATATGGGGCTCTTTTTTTTGAACCCCATACTATATATGTGACAAAAATCGTGCCAACGCGCGTAAGTTGTTGATTTATAAGGGAGACTATTTGATTCCGCGGGTGTTTGCGTTGGCGGGTGTTTGCGTTTATACTCGTGCCAGTCAACAAGTTGGGAGGGGATATGCGAGAATCAGCAAAGCGCGCGCCGGTGAAACGTTTAACGCGGGCTCAGATAAAAGAGACCCTTGCAAGCACGCCGATTGAATCGATTCTGGGAGTGAAACAACCCCTGACGAATAAACAACGCGAGTATGCCCGCAAGTTGGCCGAAGGTACAATGAGCAAGAGACAAGCATACAGGGAGACATACAACGCCCAAAGCGCTTACACGCTGGCAAGCGATCCCTATAAGCTCGCGAGTGATCCACGCGTGATCCACGAGGTTCAAGCGTATAAGCTGGCATTGGAGGCGGAGAAACTGCGAACCCCCAGAGAATTAAAAGCACTGCTAATCCATCAGCTAGTAAAGCACTCAATCGACGAAGACTTCCCGCCGGCTCAGCGCATGAAGGCCTTGGAGCTAATCGGCAAGCTATACGACGTTGGCGCATTCATGGAGCGCAAGGAAACAACCATTACTCATGTGAAGAGCGGAGACCTGAAGGCGCAACTACTCGAGCGCATCAAAGCCGTTGTTGACGTGGACGCCAAGCCGGCGCGCGCTGGTGGGGCTAGCTTACTAGCTGAGATTTCTGAAGGGCGCGACCCCACCGGCGGGGCACCCCCCGCGCAAGCGAGCGAGGCGGGCGGGGATCCTACGCATACTATTCCACTCACTCAATCCCTAGAAAATACCGTAGACACTCCACAACTTCCCTCCACAGAACCCCCCCCGTCACCTTCTGAAACGTAAAGGGGTGGGGGGTATATTTTTTGAAAAAAGCGTCAACTTGTTGACCAGGTCTCGTAAGTTGTTGATTATGAAGAGAAAATATGTTCATTCGAGAAAAGAGTTGAGGGAAATGTCCCGGCCTGGTAGGTTGAGTGAGAGTGAATGTATGGGGATGGATATGACGCCTAAAGAGAGGAATGTGTTTTTAGCGATAGATGAGCATTGGAAGCATCATGGGTATGGGCCTTCGTATGAGGATCTTATGAGGGCGACTGGTGATAAGGGGCGGGCTAATCTTGTACGGGTGATTAGGAACCTTTGTGCGATAGGGGTGTGTAAGAAGCTTGCTAATAAAGACAGAAGTGTCCGGCCGGTTTATATTAAGTTTAGGGAACTTGAATGAATTTAGAAGCGATGGAACGGGCGATACAGGATATGCCTCCCGAACTGGCGGAGGAGATGTGGGATATGTTTGAGGTGTACAAGGACAGCCTCAATGTGGAGAAAGCCGCGGATGACTTTATGATGTTTGTGGGCGAGATGTGGCCGGGGTTTATACACGGGCGTCATCATGAGTTGATGGCGGAGAAGTTTGAAGAGATTGCTAGTGGGAAATTAAAGAGATTAATCATAAATATGCCTCCCAGACATACCAAGTCTGAGTTTGCGTCTTATCTGCTGCCAGCCTGGTTCTTGGGGAAATACCCGGGGAAGAAGATTATCCAGACCTCTAACACTGCCGAACTGGCTGTTGGATTCGGTAGAAAAGTCAGGAACCTTGTGGCATCCGAGACATACCACAAGATATTCCCCTTTGTGAATCTGAGATCGGATAGCAAGGCCGCCGGCCGGTGGAGTACTAATCAGAATGGCGAATACTTTGCTATCGGCGTAGGGGGGACGGTGACCGGTAAAGGTGCTGATTTACTGATTATCGATGACCCGCATTCCGAGCAAGAAGCAGCTTTGGCCGCGGGAGACCCCACTGTTTTTGATAAAGTGTACGAATGGTATACATCCGGTCCTCGGCAGCGTCTACAGCCAGGCGGTTCTATTGTGGTGGTGATGACACGTTGGGCCAAGAAAGACCTGACCGGTAAGATTATCCAGTCCATGATAGATAGGGATGGAGAGAAGTGGGAGGTTATACAGCTACCAGCGATAATGCCGTCTGGTAAACCGCTGTGGCCAGAATTCTGGAGACTGGAGGAGCTTTTAGCCCTGAAGTCTGAACTCCCCGTTGCGAAATGGAATGCCCAGTACATGCAGTCTCCCACTTCCGAAGAGGGGGCGATAGTCAAGAGAGAGTGGTGGAAGATATGGGAAGAGGATAAAGTTCCTGTATGCGAGTATGTTATCCAGAGCTGGGATACTGCCTTTACAAAGTCCGAACGCGCGGATTACTCTGCATGTACCACTTGGGGAGTGTTTTACCTTAACGAGAATGTTAGGGATCCACACGTTATATTGTTGGATGCCTTTAAGAGGCGGATGGAGTTTCCGGAACTTAAACAGGTAGCGTTAGAAGAATACAGAAACTGGGAGCCAGATGCATTTATCGTCGAAGCCAAAGCCAGCGGCGCCCCACTTATTTATGAATTAAGGGCGATGGGTATACCCGTGCAGGAGTTTACGCCCAGTAGGGGAAATGATAAGATGGTCAGGATTAATTCTGTTTCAGATCTTTTTGCAAGTGGAAAGGTCTGGGCGCCACCCACAAGATGGGCGGATGAAGTAATTGAGGAGCTCGCAGCTTTCCCTAATTCGGACCATGATGACCTTGTAGACTCAACAACACAGGCATTGTTAAGATTCAGGAAAGGCGGGTTTCTGTCACTAAATTCTGACGAGAAAGACGAGCCTTCCAGTTACCGTCGCAGAGCCGCATACTATTAAGGACCAACATGGATGACTATGTAAACAATTTAATAGATCAAGCCGTAAAAGAATATCCATTTATTGCAAAGCATAATCCTATTGTAATGGTGGGAAATGCGGGAGAAGACTATGCTGAAACATGGCCCAAAAATGAGCCCGGCGCTCCGAACGCTCCAAGGCCAAAAGAATTTCCCAGCGATAGAGTCGGAGTCATGATAGGCAAACCCAATGAATTTACCCATCACGACTTGGCTGGAGAGCTAATGCATGTCGATCCTATTGCAAATAAAGTTAGAAAAGATTTAATAGATTCAATGACTGCAAAGCAACTTGCTACACTTGCTACAGTTTCTGGTGACTTTAAGCAAACAATGGACGAAGGCAGGCCGGCCGCAGATGCGGTGCAAAACGGAACAGACTCTGCGATGCGAGGATATCTATTGAATCAATGGCCAAAAGAAGCCAACGATGAAATGAAATACAACAAAGACCAACTCAAAATGTTGGATTCATTAAAGAGCTATATGAAAAAAGCTTCAGGCAAAAAGTCCGGTGGGGTTGCAATGCCGCAACAGTACTCAACTGGTAATTGGAAATTAATTTAAGGAACATCATGTTTGACAAATCCCTCACACAAGCCCCTAGCGGAATCGAGAGCCTGGCCCAAGACCAGGAACCCATCGAGATTGAAATAGTAGACCCAGAAGCCGTCCATATTAAAGCTGGAGACCTCGAGATTGGCATGGAAAAAGGCGAAGAGGACGAGGGGTTTGACGATAACTTGGCCGAAGAAGTTAGCGAAGCAGCTCTTGCTACGCTGGCTGGAGACCTTGATAGGAGTATCGACCAGGATAAGAATTCGCGCAAAGACTGGGAAAAAGCTTATACAGAAGGGCTTAAATTGTTGGGCTTACATATAGAAGAGCGCACAGAACCTTGGGACGGCGCATCAGGCGTCTTCCATCCTATGATCACTGAGGCGGTAGTGCGGTTTCAATCTGAGATGATTACCGAGACTTTCCCAGCCCAGGGCCCAGTTCGAAGCAAAATTATAGGCAAAGAGACCAACGAAACCCGCGAGATATCCATCAATGTTCAGGATGACATGAACAATGAATTGACGGAAGTCATGAAAGAATTTAGACCAGAACATGAACGGATGCTTTGGTCTTTGCCTGCCACAGGGTCTGCTTTTAAGAAAGTTTACTACGATCCAAATTTGGGACGCCAGGTATCAATGTTTATTCCTGCTGAAGATATCATTCTTCCTTATGGGACGACAGATATGGATACTTGCTATCGTGTGACTCATGTCATGCGAAAGACCAAGAACGAAATCGTAAAGCTGCAAAATGCCGGATTTTATCGAGACATAGAGCTACCAGATCCCAGCCGCGCCAGAGAAGACATTCAGATGGCCAAAGACAGGGAGACTGGGTTTAGCGATCTTAATGATGAAAGATATACCCTGTATGAGTGCCACGTTGATCTTGAGTTGGAAGGTTTTGAGGATGTAGACGAGGAAGGTGACGAGACGGGAATTATGGTTCCTTATGTCGTTACACTAATTAAAGGTACTCATGATATTTTGTCCATAAGGAGAAACTGGAATGAAGGCGATAAACTCAGTCTCAAGAGACAGCATTTTGTCCACTACCAATACATACCCGGCTTTGGCGCTTACGGATTCGGACTCTTTCACCTCATTGGTGGCTTTGCTAAATCTGCCACTAGCATCATGCGACAACTCATTGATGCTGGAACTTTATCAAACCTGCCTGGGGGACTCAAGTCCAGGGGCTTGCGCATTAAGGGCGATGATACCCCAATTGCTCCAGGGGAATTTAGAGACGTAGACGTAGCGTCTGGAAATATCCGAGATTCTATTCTTCCGCTCCCGTACAAAGAACCCAGTCAAGTTCTATACACACTACTCAATAACATTGTAGATGAAGGCCGTAGGTTTGCTGCTACTGCCGATATGAATGTGTCCGATATGTCTGCCCAGACACCGGTTGGGACTACTTTAGCCCTGCTGGAGAGGCAGCTTAAAGTATTGAGTGCAGTACAAGCCCGCACTCACTTTGCCTTAAAGCAGGAGTTAAAGCTCTTAAAGAATATTATCAGGGACTACACCGATCCTGATTACACATACGACCCAGAGTATGGTGGTAAGAAGTCTAAAAAAGATGACTACGATAAAGTTGACATTATCCCAGTGTCTGATCCTAATGCAGCCACTCTTTCCCAAAGGGTTGTCCAGTATCAGGCCGTGATACAGATGGCACAAATGGCGCCACAGATCTACGATTTACCACAGTTACATCGATCAATGCTGGATGTTTTAGGGATTAAAAATGCTGACAAACTCGTACCTTTACCGGACGATCAAAAGCCTACGGATCCTGTATCGGAAAATCAAGCGGCGCTTAAAGGCAAACCGCTAAAGGCTTTCTTATTCCAAAATCATCAAGCCCATATTCAGGTGCATCAGTCAATGATGCAAGACCCGATGATTATGGCAATTATTGGGCAGAACCCACAAGCTCAACAAATTATGGCGGCCCTCCAGGCGCATATGGGTGAGCACGCTGGGTATATGTATCGTCAACAAGTTGAGGAGCAGCTTGGAATGGCAATGCCACCTGAAGACGAGAAGATGACTCCACAGCTTGAAACAGCTCTATCTGGAATGCTTGCACAAGCTGCCCAACAAGTTGCCCAGCAACATCAGGCAATGGCTGCTCAACAGCAGGCTCAACAGCAAGCCCAAGACCCAATACTCCAAATGCAACAGCAAGAACTTCAAATTGCACAACAAGAAGTTCAAATCAAAGCCCAAAAAGCCCAGATGGATGCTCAAATTGCTCAAGCAAAACTACAGTTGGAGCAACAAAAAATCGCAGGAGATCAGCAGCTTAGTGCCTATAAAGCAGGCATTGACATGTCGAAACACAAAGCTCAAATTAATTCACAAGAGAAACAATCGGCTCTAGATACGCTTGTGGATATTGCTAAACATAAGAATCAAATGGCCGCGCAAGATAGACAAGTTGGCATACAAACTGGTGTTAATATTGCAAAACACAGAGCCGAGATGGCAATGAAAACAAGAGAAACTAAAAAAGGTAAAGAATGATCCAAGACTTCGCACGCGTATTGCGCGACAAATTACGCACCGACATGAACAACTACGCCGATGACATGGCTGGTGGGGCTTGTCGCTCATTTGAAGAATATCAAAAACTCTGCGGGCTTATTTCAGGTCTGGCCATTGCAGAGCGCTACCTCCTAGACCTGCTAAAAGAAAGTGAAGAAGACGATGAGTGATTTGATTTTGCCCGCTGGTGTCTCGATGCCAGAAACCATCCAACCTGTGGAGGCCCCACAAGAGGATGCAACCAATGAAGAAAAGGCCACCGTACTACCAGAGCCAACCGGCTACAAGATTCTTTGCGGAGTGCCAGACATTTCCGACAAGATCGATGGAACCGAGCTGGATTTGGTACGCCCATCCCAATTTGCAGCACAAGAACAGCACGCCACAACCGTATTGTTTGTGTTGAAAGTTGGTCCCGACGCATACAAAGACCCAACAAAATACCCCACCGGCGCGTGGTGTAAACCTGGAGATTTTGTGCTAACCCGTACTTATTCAGGTACGCGATTTAAAATTTTCGGCAAAGAATTTAGGCTCATCAATGATGACCAAGTTGATGCTGTTGTTGAAGACCCACGCGGCATTAGCCGTGCATAAAGGAAAACCATGAGCGAATATAAGTTTCCCGATGAAATTGATGATACCAAGCCAGTCGAAATTGATATCGATGACGAAGTTGAGATTGAAATTGTCGATGACACACCCGAACGGGACAAAGGCAAACAACCCTTAAACAAGGAAGTTGCCGATCCTACCGATGACGAAATTGCCAGCTACTCACAGAATGTCCAAAGCCGCATCAAAGAATTGACGCACGCTAGACACGATGAGAGGCGTAAAGCTGAGTCGGCCATGCGCGAAAAGCAGGAGCTGGAAAGCCTTACGCGACAGCTTTTAGAGGAAAACAAGTCTCTTAAAAGCAACGTTCAAGCAGGCCATCAATACATTGCCACTTCTGCTAAACAACAAGCTGAATCCGACCTGATAGCGGCAAGAAAACAGTATAAAGAAGCTCAAGAAGCCTATGATACTGATGCCATTATCGCGGCTCAAGAGGCTTTAACTGACGCAAAATGGCGTATTGAGACGTTGAAAAATTACCGGCCTGCTTTACAAGAGCAGCAAAATACGGTACAAACACAACCTAGACAGACTCAATCTGTACAACCAGACGAAAAATCCCTGCGCTGGCAGGCAAAAAACCAGTGGTTTGGTTCTAATGGGTTTGAAGAAGTTACCAGCTTTGCGCTAGGGCTGCATCAAAAACTAGTCAACTCGGGTGTAGACCCGCGCTCCGATGAATACTATCAACAGATAGATTCACGCATTAAGAACACGTTCCCGGAAGTATTCGGCGAACAAAAATCGGCACAAGCCGCAAAGCGTCCTTCGAATGTTGTTGCTCCCGCGTCTAGATCTTCTGGCGTGAAAAAGGTTCAATTGACTCCGACGCAAGCTGCGTTAGTGAAGAAATTTAATCTTGATCCCAAGAAATATTACCTTGAACAACAGAAATTGGAGGCACAAAATGGTTGATGTTAAGAAAACTCGTGAGATTGAAACCCGTGATAAAGAAGTTCGAGTGGAGTACAAACCCTCGAGCCAATTGCCGGACCCTACACCCGAGCCTGGTTATGTGTATCGTTACATCATGACGCACATATTAGGTAAGGCGGATCACACCAGATTGTCTCGCATGAGACGTGACGGGTGGGAACCAGTAAAGGCGGCAGACCATCCTGAGTTGATGCTTGATGGGAATAATGAAGGCAACGTAGAAGTCGGTGGTTTGATTTTGTGCAAAAACACACAAGAAAACTTTGATGCCTACCAGCGTTATTATGCCAAGCAAGCGGCAGATCAGATGGAATCAGTGGACAACAGTTTTATGAAAGACAATGATCCCAGGATGCGCAAGTTTTCGGAGAGAACATCTACGACTACACGCGGTGCTGGATTTGGCGCACGTTAATTTTTAAAGGAGTCTTTAAATGGCATATCCCATTATTCCCGCTCCATACGGGTTTAAAGCGGTCAGTGAGTTCGGTGGATTACCCTATGCAGGGTCAACCCGCATGTATCCCATTGCTACTGCTTATGGTACATCGTTGTTCAATGGTGACATTGTTCAACTCTCTGGCGGTACTATTGTTACCACTACAATGTCTGCCGCATCGTCGCCTGCTACTCCAGTAGCTGGTACTTTGGGCATTTTTGTTGGTGCAGAGTACACAAACTCATCCAGTCAGATCGTTCGCGGTCAGTACTGGCCCGCAAGCACATCGTCTAACTATGCCGTTGGCTACGTTATTGATGATC
>Ga0118677_10004444_pt1 | contig 25529 bp, 18 predicted proteins | sample AliMusrvi5mmetaG_FD_86154 | JGI IMG/M metagenome (GOLD analysis project Ga0118677, IMG submission 86154)
ACCTTGATGCGTGCAGCCGCTCGCCATGCTTCCTCGCCCTCGAAACCGAGGGCTGTGAAGGCCTGTGCGAACGGTTCGCGCAGCCGCAGACGGTCAAACACGTCCAGCGCCACCTTCTCCGGGTTCTCCACGTCGATTGACTCGGCCAGCAGTTGCAACGCGCACCAGCCCAGCACCGGACCCCACACGGCCGCCGCACTGAATTGCGGGCTCACGCTGGGAAGTACGCGCCGTGCCGCCACTGACCACGGCACCGGGAAAAGCGCTTCAATGGCCGGGAACCGCATGGCCGCGCGCAGCCGTTCCTTAAAGGCCGGTCCCAGCAATGCGGGATTGGTTGGATGGGCCGCGCCAACGGTCTGCTCCGGTCCCGCAGTGCGCGCCGTATACGCCGCCTGCGCCACGCGCAGCAGGCCCTCGCAACGCGCCCAGGCCAGGTCAAAGAACTCCCTGCGCTCCAGCACCACCTTCTTGTCGTCCGTTCCCACCACCGCTCGGGGACGCCCAGCCAACTCGGCCAGCAGGCGCACAACGCTGGGGTCCAGCAGCGCGCGCAGCGCATCGTGTACCGGCCGCAGTTCAAGGTTCTCCAGCGCGTCTTCGAGACTCGGAACTCCGCGGCCGTTCAGTTGATCGCAAAGCCGATCCCAGGGCTTCTCAGCCGTCGAGTACATCGCGCGCCAATCAATGAAAACATGGCACTGATAGGCATGCAGGTCGAGCGTCAAGCCGCGCTCGGCCAGGTCCTTCGCCCTGCGCAGGTATTCGAGTCCGGTCAGCGAGTCGCGCCATGCCAGCACGGCTGCTGAGTCGTCGGTGAGACCCAGCCCTTCCCTGAGTCGCTGCTGCCTCAATTGCGCCGAACCCTTGTCGGCATAAGCCGCTGAGAAGTCAATCGTCCCGCGCGCCGTGCCATAGCGATTGTTGTAGACCACAACTGCCGCGTGACTGCCGCTGCGGTTGGAGTAGGCAAAGACATTTTCGTCCACCGAGCCCGAATCCTGGAAGAAGTCGTACAGCAGAAAGTTGCTGCTCTCGGCAAACATCCATCTCAGTTTCAACAGCGGAGCAATCTCTCGCTCATGGCGTTCCACCAGCCAGTGGTCCGGCATTTCGTCGTGCCGCGGCCAGCGATACTCCATGCCATACTTCTCGGTAAACCCTTCAATCTGCCCGTGGCCGAACATCGGAAGACCGGGCAGCGTGGACATCATAGCCGCCACGCCAAAGCACTTGTCCCCTTTGCCGAATTGGTCAATCGCCGTGCGCTCGTCGGGATTGCTCATGAAGTTCACGTACCGCTTCATGATGTCCGGATCGAACTCCAGGGTATTCTTAATCACCGACCGGTACTTGGCGTTGTCCTCGTCCCGCAGCATCACCATGAAGGCCGAGTTGTACACCCGGTGCATGCCCAGTGTGCGAACAAAGTACCCCTCCATGAGCCAGAACGCCTCGGCCAGCAGCAAGGTGCCGGGAACTTCGGCAGCCACGCGGTCCACCACTTCACGCCAGAACTCGTGCGGCATGCAGCGGTCAAACTCCGCCTGGCTCATGCCGTACTCAGCACGCGAAGGAATGGCTCCGCTGGCACCTGGCCCCGGAAACCAGAGCCGGTGAAAGTGCCGCTTAGCCAGCGTCATGGCCGCGTCAAAGCGAATCACCGGGAACAGCCGCGCCACATGCAGAATGGTTTGGATCACCTGCTCGCGCACTGCGGGATTCAGGTAGTCAAGCTGCGCCGTGTCGTTCCACGGAAAACTGGTGCCGTCGTTGCCGTGATAAATGTACCGTGTCTCGCCCGACTGCCGGTCGCGCCGGCGGAAAACCACAGCAGCATCGCTTTGCTCAAAGTAGTGGTCCTCTATCTTGATCTCCACGCGTCCGTCGTGGGAGAGATCGGGCCCTTCAAACCGGTAGGCCGGATAAGGCGAGTCCTGCCTTGAGATGAACCAATCCGGGTGCTCGATCACCCAGGGCGAGTCGATGCCCATGTGGTTTGGAACCATGTCGCTGGCCAGCCGCAGTCCAAATCTATAAGCCCGGTCGCGCAGGTTCACATAAGCCGCTTCGCCGCCCAGGTCGTCGGCGATGCTGTAATCAAAGAGCGAATAGGCCGACGCCACCGCGTCCTGGTTCCCGCACAACTGCTTGATCGTCTGCGATGCGCGGCTGCGCTCCCATACGCCGATCAGCCAGAGCGAATTGATCCCGCGGCGCACCAGCGTTTCCAGCGCCTCATCGGGAATCTCGTCCAGCCGTCCGATATGCCGCCGGTACTGTTTGCTCAGTTGGGCCAGCCATACATACGTGCTCTTGGCCATCAGCACGGTCTGCGGCATCCAGGCCGTATCCGGTGAAAACTTCTCGTACTCGTGCGCCGGGTCGCCAAAAACAGGCACTTCGGCCGTACTCACCACCGATGGCCACTGTTGCTGGCCGCTCTCGCGCCGGCGACGAGCCGCCTCTGCAGCCGCAACCGCCGGCGGATGAAACTGCATCCAGATGGCAAGCTCTTCCTCATGCAGAATCTCGCCGGCCATCAGCAGAAAACGCTCCAGGCTATCGCCCAGCAGCGGCTTCCATAGCCGCCGGATCAGCGCCAGTTGCTCAGCCAAAGAGCCCGGCGCATCCACGGCCGGCGCGCGCAGCAGTTCAAGCAGGCTTACCGGCTTGGCGCCCGCAATCGGCACCAGCGGACGAGCGGCAAAATACTCAGGGAATTGCTGGGTCACTTGCCGGTAAACGGTCTTCTCCGCCAGCGGCTTGTCTTCAAATAGCTCCGCGAAGGGTTGGAACGCGGGATTCCGATTCGCCGCGAACAGCAGCATCAACTCTTCCAGCGCCGCAGCCCGGTGCTGAATGCCGTCCGTCTGCCCTGCGAGCCATTGCTTCGGCGTCTCCTTGCCCCGAATCACCGTGATCCCCGGGAACTGCTCCACAAACGTCAGCAGCATCTTGTCCAGCGGTTCGGCGCCCACCTGGGCGGCAAACCATTTGAGCGCGCTGGTGATCACTTCGGGATCGAAGTCCTTGCGGTAGCGCTCAATCAGGACGTGGCTCGCCTCGTCAATCAGCCCCATCGCAAAAAGAGCCCCGGCATGCACCGTCCGCTCGGGAAACTTCTGCGCCTCCCGCACCTGGTTCATCCGGTACGCAAACTCCCGGCAACCGGCCACGTTGGCAAACACCACGTTCCCGGTATAGGAGAAAAGCGACTCCTCGAATTGGTAGCGCTGCCGCGCGCTTCCTGAAATGTGGAACTCCATCATAAGGAACCGATCTCCCGCCTCTTCGCCAGCCGCCGTCCCAGGAGTCAATAGCTGACCGACCCAAAAGTAAACTAACACCATTATGCGTGAAGGCGATAGCGCATGCGATGCACGGCCCTGGGGAGAATCGCCAAAGAACCCCCTGTCCTCGCGATTTCCCGGATGTCTGTGACCCTATGCCCCCCGACAATGCAGTCTCTTGTAAGCCGGTTTTCAGTCCAGCGCCTTGTGAAATCGAAGAATCGCCGCAGTAATCAAAGCCAGGCCCAGTCCCGCCATCGCCGCCATCTGCGGCCAGAGAATGTCCATCCCTACGCCCTTCAGATAGGTTCCTCGAAGCACAATCAGAAAATAGCGTAGCGGCAGGGCGTAGGTAATGTACTGCATCCACTGCGGCATGGTGCTGATGGGAAACCCGAATCCCGAGAATGTAATCGCAGGCATGATATAGAAGAACGCGGTCACCATTGCCTGCTGCTGCGTCGAAGAGACCGTGGAGATCAGCAGCCCAACGCCCAGCATGCACAGCAGAAACAGGACCACGCCTGTGAGCAGCACCGGAATATGTCCCCGAAACGGAACCTGAAACCAGAACGCCCCTACTGCCGCAATCAGCATCACGTCGAACAGGCCGATCAGAAAAAACGGAAGCGTCTTGCCCAGAATGAACTCCGCCGGACGAATCGGCGTCACCATGATTTGTTCCAGCGTGCCAATCTCCCGCTCGCGCACAACCGCAAACGCGGTGAGAGTGATTACCAGGACCAGAGTCAGGCTGCCGATAACTCCCGGCACGAAGAACCAGCGACTGCTCATGCCGGGGTTGTACCAGGGGCGCGGTTCAAGCGTCACGGACGGCATCACTTCCAGCAACTGAGGAGCGATGCGGTAGATGTGGTCCCGCTGGTAGTCGCGCGCAAAGCCGAGAGCAATTTGCGAAATGTAGCCCGAAGCAATCAGTGCGGTGTTTGAATTGGTCGCGTCCACAATCACTTGCAACGGTGCCGTTTGTCCGCTGCGCAACTGCTGCGCAAATCCGGCATGAATCTCCAGGCCCACCGTAGCTTTGCCCTGGTCGATCAGGTCGCCCAGTTCGCGCGAATCGGTCAACTGCCGCTGCGCATCGAAGTAGGGGCTCGACGTGAAACGCGATACCAGTTCCCTGCTCTCCTGGCTGTGGTCCAGGTCAAGCACCACTGTCGGCACATGATGAATCTCATACGTGGCCGCGTAGCCAAACACCAGCATCTGGATGATCGGCGGTCCAACCAGGATGAACCGCGTCCGCTTGTCGCGGAACACCTGGATAAACTCCTTGATGATCATCTGCTTGAGGCGGCCCAGCATTGTTAATCTCCTTTACTCAAGCCTCTTGTGGAAGCTGCGGGTGGCTAGAAGCGCCAGCACAAACGTGAACACGGCCAGCGGAACCAGGTCGGCATAGAGCATCGACGCCGGCGTTCCCTTGAGAAAAATCTTCTTCAGCACCGAGACGTAGTATCGCGCCGGCAGAATGCGCGTAATCCACTGCAGTGCGATGGGCATCTGTTCAATCGAAAACAAAAAACCGGAGAGCAAAAATGCGGGAAGAAAGGTGATAAGGAGCGCAATCTGGCTGGCCGCAAACTGGCTTTTGGCCAGCACACTGATGAAGAATCCCAGCGACAACACCACGATCATGAACATGGCCGAAGCGAACATCAGCGTCGCAAACGAACCGCGGAACGGAACTTGGAACCAATAGATCGCAATCAGTGCGCCAACCACCGTATCAAAAATCCCCAGAACAAAATACGGCGCCAGCTTGCCCAGCATGATCTCCATAGCCGACACAGGCGTGGAGATAAGCTGCTCCATCGTGCCCCGCTCCCACTCTCGCGCAATGGTCAGCGAAGTGAGGAACGCGCCAATGACCGACATCACCAGCGCCAGTACGCCCGGGATGATGAACGCACTGCTCTCCAGGTCCTCGTTGTACCAGGTACGGGTTTGAACGCTGATGGCCACCGGTTGCACCGACAAGCCGCGCCTGCCGAGCCAGTTGATTTGCCTCTCGCCGGAGTACCCCTGCACCACCGCTTGCGCATAACCGATCAGCACGTTGGCCGTGTTGTCGTCCGAGGCATCAACAAGCGCCTGCACCTGCACTGGCCGGCCATCGCGCAACCGCTCCGAGAAGTCCCACGGAATCACGACGCCCATCTTGGCCCTGCCGTCGTCCAGTGCGCGCGTGAGTTGCGGGTAGCCGCTGACTACCCGAACAAGATGAAAGTATTCGCTGTTCTGGAAATGCTTCAGCAGGTCCTGGCTCTGCTGACTGCCTTCTTGATCGACCACGTAAACCGGCATGCCTTTCAAGTCCAGGTTGACGCCGTACCCGAACAGCAGCATCAGCGTTACCGGCATCACAATGACGATCCCCAGGCTCCGCCGATCGCGAATGATCTGGATAATCTCTTTGCGCGCTACGGCCAGCAGGCGGGTAAGGCTCATGGTTTGCGCTCCTCTGCCGTATTGCTCGCAGTGGTCAGCGACACAAATACGTCTTCAAGGCTGGGCCAAATCTGCTCCATGCGGCTAACGGAAATCCCGCGCGTCTCAAGATAGCTGCGCAGTTGCGGCTGAGCGGCCGCTGCGTCGCCAACCACCAGGTGCAGTGCGTTCCCGAAGACCGCCGCATCCATCACGCCGGGCGCGGCCTGCAGCGCCTCCACGGCGGCGCCAAGAGGCTCGCACTCAACCAGCAGCAGTTGACCGGTCATCGAGTCACGCTTCAATTCAGAAGGCGTTCCCAATGCAACAATCTTCCCGCGAAAAATCAGCGCCAGCCGGTTGCAGTACTCGGCCTCTTCCATGTAATGCGTGGTCACAAATACGGTAACCCCTTCACCGGCCATCTCGTGAATCAGGTCCCAGAATTGCCGCCGCGTGATGGGATCGACGCCTGATGTCGGCTCATCGAGAAAGATCACGGGCGGCTTGTGCAGCACAGCACAGCCTAGCGCCAACCGCTGCTTCCACCCGCCGGGGAGCGTGCCAGTGATCAGGTTCTCCTGCCCCTTCAGGTTAGCCATCTCCAGCGCCCAGTCAATGCGGCCTTGCAGATCCTTCGCCGGCACACTGTAGAGCCCCGCGAACAGCCGGATGTTTTCAATCACCTTGAGGTCGTTGTACAGCGAGAACTTTTGTGACATGTAGCCGATGTTCTGTCGCACAGATTCAGGGTCCCGAGCCACGTCGAATCCGGCAACAACCGCACGGCCCGACGTTGGCCTCAACAGCCCGCACAGCATGCGAATGGTCGTTGACTTGCCGGCCCCGTTTGGCCCCAGGAAGCCGAAGACCTCGCCCTTGCGCGTCTCGATATCGATGTGGTCCACAGCCACGAAATCGCCGAAGCGCTTCACCAGCTTCTCTACCACAACCGAATTGGCTTGCTCAGGCATGGGCAGGCTCTCCCGTGCCGACCGCATCGACAAAAAGATCTTCGATGGTAGGCGCCACCTGCTGAATCGGATCGCAGGGAACCTGCGCCCCCTTGAGCAGTGCCTCGAACTCCGGAATGCGCCGGGCCGCATTATCCACCACCACGTGCAATCCATCGCCGGTCATCACCAGGCTCGATATTCCCTCTGCATGTTGAAGGCAACTGCGCAGGCTTCGCGGGTCATTTGATGTCACCGACAGTACGCCCTTTTTCATCTCCGCCTTCAGGTTGGCAGGAGTATCGCAAAAGAGCAGTTTGCCCTGGTGCAGCAGCGCCACGCGGTGGCAGCGCTCTGCTTCATCCAGGTAAGCCGTTGATGTCAAAATTGCCACGCCATCGGTAACAAGCTCGTAAAGAATGCGCCAGAAGTCGCGCCGCGAAACCGGATCGACGCCCGTGGTTGGTTCGTCCAGCAAAATCACCTTGGGTCTGTGAATCAGCGCGCACACCAGTCCGAGTTTCTGCTTCATCCCGCCGGATAGCTTTCCCGCCAGCCTTTTCGGGAATTCGCTCATCCCTGCTGCCTTCATCAACTCAACTGATCGCGTGTCTCGTTCAGTTCTTTTCACGCCAAACAGGTCCGCGTAGAAGCGAATGTTCTCTTCCACCGTGAGGTCTTCGTAGAGGCCAAAGCGCTGCGGCATGTAACTGAGCGCGTGCTTGGCGCCCTCCGGGTCGCGAACCACGTTGAAGCCGCCAACCATCGCCGTCCCTGAATCCGGCGGCATAATGCCGGCCAGCATGCGAAGTGTGGTCGTCTTGCCTGCACCGTCGGGTCCAACAAGGCCGAAAATCTCTCCGGCCTTCACATCGAAACTGAGCGCATCCACAGCGCGGACGCCGGGAAAGCTCTTGCTCAGCCCTTCTGCCTTGATCGCGGGTTGTATCGCATCAGTCATTGTTTGGCAGGCGCAGCCGTTGATGAATTCGGAGTTTGGCTCTGGGGCGCCAGATCGATGCGTGCGTCGGCCGGCATACCCGGCTTCAATTCGTGATTGGGATTGTCCAGGTCGATCTTGATCCGGTAAACAAGCGTTACCCGTTCCTTCTCGGTCTGCACGCTTTTCGGCGTGAACTCGGCGATCGAAGAGATAAACGAGATGCGTCCGTGATACTGCTTGCCGGGATATGTATCGGTTGTAACCACAGCATCCTGGCCCCAGTGAATGCGCCCCAGATCGGTCTCCGCAACATAAGCGCGCAACCATGGGTGATCGAGATCGGCGATCGTCACAACCGGAGAACCCGGAGACACCACCTCGCCAAGCTCTGCCTGGCGCACCGTAACCACGCCCCTCAAAGGAGCGTGCAGCACCGTGTAGTCGAGAGTCACGCGCGAGAGGCCCAGGTTGGCGTGCGCCTGGTTCACATTGGCGTGCGCAATGGCGATGTCTTCCTTGCGGCTGCCTTCGACCGCCTGGTTATGGCGCTCTTGTGCCGCGGCCAGTGCCGCCTCAGACCGCTTCAGCGCGGTTGCCGCCAGGTCGCGATCTTGCGCCGATACCGCATCTTCTGCAAACAGCCGCTGCGCTCGGTCGTTGTCCAGTCTCTTCTGCTCCACATCGGCCTGTGCGTCGTTCACGCTCTGCTGTGCCGCTTTGATCTCCTGCTCGCGGGTCCCGGCGAGAGTGAGCGCCAGGTTCGATTCGCGCACCTGCACCCCTGCCTCGTCGATGCGAACGTGCTGCCGGTAGTCGGCATCTTCAAGCCGCGCCAGCAACGCGCCCTGCTCCACCAGTTGTCCTTCTTCAACAGGCAACTCCGTGATGCGGCCCGGTACCTTGAAGCTCACCAGGCTCTCGTGCGCCTCGATGTTGCCGGAGAGCGTGAGCTGGTTCACCGGCGCCGGCTTGGCCCTGAGGCGCGGGTAGAAATAAACGCCGGCGGCAATGGCCGCGGCCAGCAGAATCACAACGGGTATCAGTCGCTTCATAATCCAAACCTCAAGTGCGGGAATCCGATGCGCGTCAAGTGGACCTCGGTTACGGCTTGCCCATGTACTGCAAAATGTTCTTCTCCGTGTCGCCCATAGCGCGCGCCAGCGCAAACTTCGCGTCAACATGGCTTGAAACGGCAAGGATGTAATTCTCCTGCGCGCGCGCCAGCTCGTCCTGGGCCGTCACCACTTCCACGTTGTTGGCCGTGCCTGCCTGAAAGCGGTCCTGCGCCAGCTTCAGTTCGCGCGTCGCCAGGTCCTGTCCTTCGGCGGCCAAGGCAACCTGTTCTGCCGCGGAATCCAAATTCAAAAGCGCCTCGCGAATCTCCTCTTCCACGCCGCGCTGCAAGTCGGCAATCTGATCGTCAATGCGCTTCAGCCGGCTGGCAATCTGTTGCGCTTCTCCGTTTCGGTCGCGGTCAAAGACCGTGAAGTCGATCTGCCCTTGAATCAATCCCGTCGGCTGCACTCCGCCAACGCTGCGGCCTATGCCACCGAAGTTGCCGTTGATGCTGAGCTTGGGATACCACCGCGCCGCGTTGGCGCGCTGCTGCTCGGCCAGCTCTTTCCGCTGCATGGCCAGCGACAGATAATCCGCGCGCGCCAGCAAGGCAGCCGGCGCCAGTGTTTCTGTTTCCGGTTGCGTCAGTGAACGAAACTCAAGAGCTTCGGCCGGTTCCAACGGCGTTCCCGGGCTCATGCCCAGGTTGCGCGCCAGTCCCAGCAGCGACTGCTTGTGCTGGTTCTGGGCCACCAGCAGTCCTTGCTTGTCGTTGGCCAGTTGCACCTGGGCGCGTAGAACATCAACCCCTGTCGCCGTCCCGGCGTCGTGCTTCTCTTTGGCCAGCTTGAAAAGCGCGCTCGAGTCGTTCACTCGCGACTCGGCCGCCGTGGCGCGCGCTACGGCTGACTCGGCGCTCAAGTAAAGGGCGGCGATGGAGCGAACAATAAGGTCGCGTGCGTCCAGGTAGTCCAGCTTTCCGGCATCGAGCGCATCCTTGCTTGCCTTGAGCTGGCGATAGCTGGCCAGGTCAACCACGTTCTGTTGCGCATAAACGCGGAAATCGTAGTTGGAGAACGGCCCGATGACATGCGGAATGCCCGGCTCCGAGAGCCCAAACGCATAGAGGTCGCGATTCTGCGCGCTTGCGTAGGTCTGAATATTGACGCGCGGAAGCAGCGCGGCCGACAAGCTGCGCAAGCGCGCGCCCTCGGCCTCCTCCACTCGCGTGCCGGCAACCAGCACGCCAAGGTTGGCCTGCAGTCCTTTCTGAATAGCTTCCCGCAAAGTAATGCGGTAAGGCGCGGGTTGTTGCGCCGCGGCCATCGGGCTAAATGCCCAGCAGGCAATCGACGCAGCCACAGATGCACAAACAAAATGGAATGCTGATTTCATGATTCCTGCTTTTGACTCCTCGTGGCGATTGCTCCCCAGAAGTGCTGAAAGCTCTCCTCCACCCACATCTCAAACCCCGGCTCGCCCTTCAGCGACCACATCACGATCGTGCCGATAAGCGTTTCCTGAAGGTGCATCGCAACCCGGTCTTTGTTTAAGAGCGCGTCTATCTCTCCACGCTCTTGGCCGGCAGCAACAATCTGGGCGATGAGTTTGCGCCCCTCCGCCAGTCGGTTCTCGACAACGCCGCGCACCTGCTCGTTCGCAAGGAAAAATGAAATCAGCGTGCGGGCGAGATTGGGACTCCGCCCCGGCTCTTCCGCAAGTCGAAGAAACGCGCGGCGAAGTACCGAGTGGATGCTGTCCTTGCCGGATGCAGCCTGTTCCAGGGCATCGGCGACCTTGCCGAGCTGAATCTCGGCCATCACCCCGAGTACCGAGTCCTTGCTTTCGAAATAATTGAAAAAGGTGCCCTTGCCCACATCGGCGGCCTGTGTAATGTCTTCCACCGTCACATTGGAGTAACCGCGCTGGGCAAACAGTTCCAGCGCGCAGCTAAACAGGCGCAGCCTCGTTTCGGCTGCACGGCGCTCGCGGCGTCCCATGCCAACGGCTGCTGAGTCTGGCCCATGAGCTGTGAATTCAATGTGAGTTAACGTGCGAGTTGAATGACCTTCTGCCATATCTGCCTGCCGGTCATTTCTGACCGATAGTCATATTTTCGACCCGCTCGGCAAAGTTGTCAAGAACGGCTCCGCCAACTTCAATTTATCTACTTCATTATCCACGGTTTGCACCTGTAGAACATTTGCCGCCTATTTATCTTGAAACCGTTAACCTGTCCCCAGGAGTTATGTTCTCCGTTAGGCGTGCGGTGCCTTGCCTGCTTCAATCTCGTTAGTCCATCCGTATAAGTTACTTGTTTTTAGCAACTTGGCTTCCAGGTTCCTGAAAACAACCAACTTGCACCAAAACCATGCGTCCAAACCATTCCAAACAAGCAACTTGCCCCAAATGCACCACGTGGAGGGGGGTGGGGAAGGGCTCTCAAAGGCTGGTGCGGACCAGGCAGGTACTTCCCGTCCGCACATAAAGAATCTCCACTTCCCTCAGGCGATATACTTCGTAGCAAACGAGGTGTACCCGCAATGAACGGTCGTGAACGAGTTCTCGCGCTCATCGATGGAGAGCAGGTTGATCGCATCCCCCTGATGCCAATCACCATGATGTTTGCCGCCGACCAGATCGGCGTCAAATATGGGCAGTACGTAACCGATTACCGGCTCCTCGTTGAAGCCCAGTTGCGCACCGCCGAACGATTCGATATTGACCTGGTCTCGACCATCTCAGACCCCGCCCGCGAAGCCGGCGACCTGGGCGCAAAGGTCCGCATCTTCGACGATCAGCCTCCTGCATTTGTCGAGAGTGATGCGCTGATCGCCGACAAGGCTGTCCTCTCCACTCTCAAGGTACCCGACCCCGCCAGCACCCGGCGCATGCTCGACCGCATCCAGGCCGTAGCCCTCTTCAAAGAGAAAATCGGCAACGAAAGAATCATCGAAGGCTGGATCGAAGGCCCCTGCGCTCTCGCGGCCAACGTCCGCGGCATCAACACCCTCATGCTCGACTTCTACGACGACCCGCCATTTGTCGATGAGCTGCTCACCTTTGTGACCGAAGTAGCGATCGCATTCGCCCGCGCCCAGCGCGACGCCGGCGCAGATCTGATGGGCGTTGGCGATGCAGCCGCTTCCCTGGTTGGCCGGCCGATCTTCGAGAAGATCCTCGTCCCTTACCACCTAAAACTCGTAGCGGCGCTGCGCGCCATGGGCTTGAAGACTCGCTCACACATCTGCGGAAACACATCGAAGATCTGCGAAGCAAGAGCCGCGCTCGGCTATGACATCAACGACATTGACTCTCTTGTCTCGCTCGAAATGGCCCGCGAAAAGATGGGACCAAAGGCCATTATCCTGGGAAACATACCTACCGTTGCCGTAATGGAGCGAGGAAACGCAGAACAGGTGAGAGCCACGGCTGCCGAGTGCTACCGCGCATGCGGGCCGAACCACATCATCTCCGCCGGCTGCGAAGTGCCGCGCAGCACCCCGATAGAAAACATGGATGCCCTGCGCGACTACGCGCGTTCGCTCACGCCCGCGCTGGCGTAGCTGCAATCAACCGATTCATAGTCCCATGTTCTGCTGATCGCTCTTCAAGCATCCACTCCAGGCTATTCGCAGCGCAAGGCTGCCATCGGGTCCACCCTGGTTGCCCTGCGCGCTGGGAGCCATGCTGCAAACATCGTCATCGCGCTCACTACGACGAGCGCAAAAGCGAATGTCATCGTATCCAGGGCGCTTAAACCGAATAGCTGGCCCTTGATGTATTTGGTTGTCAACAGCGCCAAGGGCAATCCCAGTCCCACGCCAATCGCGAGCAGCAGAAGCGATTCGCTCAGAACCATCCACAACACCGCTTGGGTCTGAGCGCCAAGTGCAATGCGAATACCGATCTCGTTGGTTCGGCGTACAACGTTGTAACTCGTCACGCCGTACAGGCCAATCGCCGCAAGCAGCAGCGCAAGCAGTGAGAACAGGCTGGTCAGCGACGAGATAAGTTCGTCGTGCGTCATAAAGTTCGACACTTGATCGTGGATGGTTGTGATGCTGAGAAGTGGCAGGTTGGGATCGACCGACGCCACTGCCGCGCGAAGGTCGGCAACGGTGTGAACTGGGTCCCCTGTGGTGCGCACCATGATCATGCTTGCAAAGCGGTCCTGGTTTTCTTCAGGTGCGGGCGTGGGGCCTGCAGCCGGAGCAGATGGATCGACCGGAACGAACGGATCGATCTGGGAAAGCGGGATGTAGGTCATCATCACCCGGTCAGTGTCACGGGGATTTCCGGATTTGGTGTCGCGAGCCACACCAACAATCTGCCACGGTCCCTTGACGCTATCGATCTCAATGACGACAGACCGTCCCACAGCGTCGCCCTTGGGAAAGAAGTGGTGGGCCAGTGTCTGATTTATGACGGCCACTTTCTGGCTGTTAGTGTTGTCGGAATTGTTGAACGGGCGTCCGGCGACAATCGATATTCCAGCGGTTTCAAAGTACTGCCCGGAGACGCGATTGAGAATCGAGTGCCTGTTTTCCTTGGGAGCAGGCGTATAACCGGGAATGGTGACGTTCGAAGACCAGTTGCCGCCACTGATCGGCGGCGACAAGGAGAGGGCCACAGAGCGTACGCCCGGAAGCGCGGAAAGGCGCTCAATTAGACTCTGATGCAATCCCGGTGTCTGGCTCGGCTTGTATCCTGCCAGCCTTGCGTTGAACTCGGCCAGCAAAAGGTGCGAGCGCTCAAAGCCGTAATCCTGGTTCTGCAAATTGCGCAATGTGCGTAGAAAGAGTCCTGCACCGACCAACAGGAGAAGCGAGAGCATCACTTGAACGGTCACCAGCGCCTTGGGCAAAAAGCGCGCTGATCTGCCGCCACTGATTTGTGCCGTGCGGCCGCCTGCGCTCAGATTGCTTGCTGCTCCGGTGCGTGCCGCAGCTATTGCCGGAGCGAGTCCGAAGAGAATTCCCGTGAGGAGACAGAGCCCCAAAGTGAACAACAGAACGGTCGAGTCCGGCGTGGGATCCATTGCGATATAAGAGTCGCCCTGGCTGACAAAGCGAATTAGAACGCGCGTGGCGGCGAATGCAATGCCCAATCCCAGGACTCCTCCGGTCAGCGAGAGCAGCGTGGTCTCAATCAGGCTCTGGCGGACTATGCGCGCGCGGCTCGAGCCAAGAGCCAGGCGTGTAGCGATTTCGCGCTTTCGCGTGGCGGCGCGGGCAAGCAGAAAATTCGCCAGGTTGGCACAAGCGATGAGCAGCACCAATGCGACCACACCCATTAGAATCTTCAGCGAGTCGCCGTATTGATCACGGAGCATTGAGGCCCCTCGAGCGGCGTTGATCAATGGAACGGTGACATGCCCGATCTCCTGCAACCGGGCGGGTGTCACTTTTGACCCTTCTTCAGCGCGGATGCCGGTGCGAATCTGCTGATCAAGCCAATTCTGGCTCTGCGCCAATGCACCCTTGTTCGTTGCGGCCTGGCTGCTGAGACGGCCAAAGACATCGAGAAAGTAGAGCCCGCCGTTCGGGGTCAATATCGATGGCTGCTTCAGAATGACCGTCTGCATGGTAAGGGGCGCCCACAGGTCGGGTGGTTCCACTTCCCGCTTGACGCCGTGAAAGGCTTCTGGCATGACGCCGATGACATCGAAGGATGTGCCGTTAATGCTGATCGCTTTACCGAGGATGGCGGGATCAGAGGAGAGCGACTGCTGCCAAAAATGATGGCTTATCACGACTACAGCTCCGCTGCCGGGCGTGGCGTCGTCAGAAGCGTTGATGGCGCGACCCAGGAAAGGCTGCGCGCCGAGCACGCTGAAGTAGTTGCCGGAAACAAGATTCGCGGGTGCCAGAATCGCGGTCGGATTGGAGTCAGCTGCGCCGCCGCTGTCAGGTAGACGAATGCTCGCCTTATCGGAAAAGCTGCAGAAGGAGGCTATGCCTTGGAATGGTCCCGGGGCAGCCTGGAGCTGCCGTGCAAAATACCACGGGAACAATCCGTAACTGCCCATGTCGATGCCGCCTGCTTCGCCGCCGCCTTTCTCAGGTCCAAACGTGACCAATTGCTCAGGATTCTGCACTGGAAGATTGCGCAGTATCACCTGGTTGATGAGCGTAAAGATAGCCGTATTGCCGCCGATGCCAAGGGCCAGCGAGAGCAGGGCAATGGCGGTGAATGCAGGGCTTTTGGCCAGCATACGAACGCTCACCCGCATGTCCTGCAGCAACCCCTCCAGCGTGGACTCCCAGCGCGAAGACCACACCTGATGTTTGATTGCGTTCAGACTGCCTGCTTCTACGCGCGCCGCGTTTCGTGCGGCCTCTTCGGTCATGCCGATCTTCCGTTTGTATGCCGCGGACGCTTCCAGGTAGCTATCCAGTTCTTCGTCTAGTTCGCGTTCGACTTCTTGCTTGCGAAACAGGGACTTAAGACCGGTGGTCAGATTCGTCAGCCAATTCATCGTGATTCTCCCGGGCCATGTACGATAGTTCGCGTCACGCCTCAAGAATGCGGGCGATCGCGCCGATCTGGCGCTGCCATTGCTCGGTCTCCGCGGTAAGGGCTTTGCGGCCCCTGGCGGTGAGCAAGTAATACTTGGCACGGCGATTGTTTTCCGTGGCGCGCCATTCAGATTTCACGTGCCCAGCGCGCTCCATGCGGCTCAACGCCGGAAGCAGCGACCCCGGATTAACGCGGAATACGCCGTTGCTGATCTGTTCGATGCGCAGAGCGACGCCATAGCCGTGCATCGGCTCCAGAGCGAGTGTCTTCAGAATGAGCATTTCCAGCGTACCCTGGACCAGGTCGCTGGATTGCGCGCCGTACTGGCCCGCTTCGTCCGCCCGAATCGGCATGGCCGTCTCCCCTTGATTACCTAGTGGACACTTCCTTCCACTAGTTTGTCAAGAGGAGAAGCACAGTTTCCCAATCTGGCAGTTGATGATACTCGGCTAGGTCTTCAAAGCAGCCTGAACGTAAGCCGCTTTCAGCGGGAGCCGCCGAACCATCTTTCCCGTGGCGTCGTGCAGGGCCGCGGCAATTGCCGGCGCAGCCAGTGCGTTCGCGGCCTCCGAGCCTCCGCCGTAGGTGCTCACTTTCGGATTGTTGATGAGCACAACCTTGATCTCAGGTATGTCCGCCATGCTTGGAATAGGATAGGAAATCCAGTCGTCCGCGGTCACTCCGCTCTCATTGAAGTTAACCTCGTCGAACAGCGCATGACTGACTCCCATCACTGCGCCGCCTTCCACCTGTCGCTTCAGTTGCATCGGGTTGATCACGATCCCGGGATCCACGGCTATCGTGCTCTTCTCCACCACGATAGCTCCCGTGCTCGGATTCACGGTGATCTCGCAAACGCAGGCCCAGTAGGTAAGGCTGCGATACATGAGCGAAACTCCGCGGCCCCGAACCGGCGCCGAACCGGTGGACTTTGCACCGGGACGCGGAGACGGTCGCGTATCCCAACCGGAGGCCTCGCGAACGGCCTTCAACACTCCTATGGCCCGCTCTTCGCTGGCGTGATCGATGCGAAACTGGATGGCATCAGCGCCCGCCAGCGCCGCCGCCTCGCTGATCGCCAATTCACGCGGATAATTCTGCTGAAATTGCCCCGGTGTGCGCATGCTGTGATCGCGAAGGCCAACGGCGATGGGCGAAGCCTTCTGCCCTACCTGGAAGGTGCCGTGGCCGCGCTCCATCACATTTGGAACCGGAGCATAGACCCACGGATCGGAAAGGCCGTTCACCGTGGAGGTGACAGAATCGGCCTGCACATCGGGCGCAGACATCGTGGGCAGTCCCGCCAAAACCGCGCCAATCGGGCGGTCGTCCTGCATCGCCGGCATGTAGTGGTCGATTTGGTACGCTGCGATCTTTCCTTTCTCATCGATAGCCAGTTGAACATCGGAGTACGCAGCCGCCGACTGTGTCGACCACTGCATATCGTCGGCGCGGCTCCATTGCACGCGCACCGGCTTGCCCAAGGCTTGAGACAGAATCACCGCCTCGTCCTCCGCGCCCGCATTACCACCGTTCGATCGTCCATAATGTCCCGGCCCGGCATACGCGTGCACGATGACATGATCGGGCGTGGTCCGCAGCATCATCGCAATCTCGCTGCGCAGCAGTTGCGGATTTTGATTGTGCGTGTGAATGTGCACCGTGCCATCCGGCTTCACATCCGCGACCGCCATGGTCGGCCCAATCGGCGCGTGCTTCATGTACGACAACTGGTACGTCGCTGATAGCTTCTTCTTCCCAGTCGCGAGCGCCACCGCAGCATTTCCCTTGTTCGTGCTCGCAGCCGCCACTGGCGCGGACTTCCAGTCAGACTCTCCCCTGAGGTGCTGGTAGAGTTTCGCGTTGCCGGGCAAGCCCTTCCACTCGGTCCACTTTGTGGCGCTGGCCACCTGCTCCGCCGCCTGGATTGCCTCCCACTCGGTCGGCGCGACCACGCCGACCAGGTTGCCCTTCACGATAACTTGCGCATTCTTGTACTTCGTCTTGTCCACTTGACCCGCGGAAATCAACGTCGATCCCAGCGTCTTCGGATGCACTACCCGCGCATGCAACATGCCCGGCAGACGCACATCGGTGGCCCACTTCTCTTTAGCCGTAACTTTCGCAGTGGTGGCCGAGTTCTTGAACGACTTGCCAATCACCGAATACTCGCTTACCGGTTTCATCGGGGGTTTCCCCTCGACCTTGATCCCTTCAATTCCCGAGAGGCTTCCGCTTACCGGGATCGTGAGCTTAAGCTGCTGGTCTTTGATCAGGTCCCCGTACGAAATGCTCTTGCCGCCTCCGGAAACAATCCCGTCCTTGACCGTTACCTTGTCTTTCGCCACACCCAGCCGTTCCGACGCCAGATCGAGCAAGGCCTGGTAGGTGTAAGCGGCCACCTTGCGGATGTTGGGCATTCCTTCGCCCAGAAAGTCAAACGCCCCGCTGCCGTCCGGTGTGCGATCCGTATGACCTTGCACCACCGTGGTGATCGCCTCAAAGGGCACGCTCAACTCATCGGCCACAATCTGCGGGTAGGCAGTAAACACTGTGCCCTGACCAAAGTCGTTCTTTCCGGTCCGAATCAGGATGGTGTTGTCCGGGTTGATCTCAATCCACGAGTTGGGCAGGCTCGCATCGATCGAGTTCCCCATCGCAGCGGGCTCGGCCCCTTCGCCCTTCAGCGCCCTGGGGCCTGCCAGGCTGCCCCCAACCACAAGAACGCCGCCCGCCTTGATGAACTGACGCCGCGAGAGTGTCGCTCCGAAAACATTCAGTTGCTTCGCGCGCAAGATTGTCATGGCTCACCCCCTCGCCATAATCTGGGCAGCATGATTTACGGCATCGATGATCGCGCCGTAAGTCCCGCACCGGCAGAGATTGGGCGACAGCCCGGATGTGGTGAAGGCAGCTTTAATCTGTAACAACGTCGGATGCGGATTGCTTTCCAGCAGTTCGGTCGCTTTGATGATCATCCCGTTCTGGCAAAAGCCGCATTGAGGCGTCTGTTCCTCAATCCAGGCCTGCTGCACCGGGTGAAGCGTCGTTTTTGCTTCCTCCGCCGGAATGCCCTTCTGCTTCGCCCACCGCGCAGGCAATCCCTCCAGCGTTGTGACCTCCTGGTTTTCACCCACGTCGGAGAGTGCAGTGATGCAGGACCGAACCTCCTTGCCGTCGATCAGGATTGAACACGCGCCGCACTGGGCCAGTCCGCAGCCAAATTGCGGGCCCGTAAGCTCAAGATCGTTGCGCAAGACGTAGAGAAGCGGCGTGTCACCGGGCGCGTTCACCTCGCGCCGGATGCCGTTGACTGTAATCGTGGCCATAGAGACCTCCCTCTAAAGACACTTTTCGAGTTGGGGAAACTGCTGGGGTGACAGAACGCCAGTCTCTTGCGTCCAGTCTAACCATACTAACTCCAAAACCGAACAACCCGAAACGCCAACTCCAGATCGATTGCCCCCGTGGCGCAGTCTGACTCGCCCGTTTCCGCCCCGAAGGTGACCGGGGGCCGGGCTGCTACGGGCAATCCGAACGATTACGCCTCCCGCTGCACTGCCCTTTCTGCCCCGCAATCGCTCTCATTCCAGGATGAATACGTGGTCATTGACGATATCCTGCTTCTGAAGGGTCCAGCAATTCACCAGAGCTTGCCCATTTGGTAATTCAGAGGAACCATGTCAATCAAGCCGATTCTCAAGCTCATCACGAATAATCAACTAACGGCATTGACTGGCAGCAATGCCCTGCTCAAGCCCTTCTATCAACTTAATTACCTTGTCGCCGCCAAAGAGTGCGGCCTTTTCGAGTTGTTGCTTGACGAGCCTAAGAGCTTTGACCAACTTGCCGAAATCTGTTGCAAGGATGCCAAGGCCCGGGAAGCTCTGGAGGTCTGGCTAAGGCTGGGTACTCGGCTGGGGCTTCTGGGTTTGAACACCAGGGGCTACGCACTCAAGGGTTTGGCCAAAAAGCTCGCCCTGCCACAGAACGATGCGGCGCTGGCCCTGCTTCAGGAAGCAGGCGGACTTCATTACAACCTGATCTCGCAAACCCTCAGAAAGCTTCGCAAAGGAGAACTCTTCAATCTTGAGGATCAGGACGGGGAGATCATTGCGCGCTCATCGCGAATCTTCGAAGCATTCCAGACAGAAGCCATCGATCTATTCTTCCCAGCCACCGGAACTGCCAGCCTGCTTGAGATTGGCTGCGGCTCCGGTGTTTACATCAAGCATGCCGCAAACAGAAATCCCTCCCTGACGGCTCTCGGTTTGGAGTTGCAGCCAAATGTTGCCGATGCCGCCCACCGGAACATCGCCGCATGGGGCCTCGAAGGGCGAGTAAGAATTGAAGAAGGAGATATCCGGCTCAAGGCTCCTGAAGAGCGTTTCAGCATCGTCACCCTTTACAACAATATCTACTATTTCCCCGTCGAAGGCCGGGTTTCGCTGCTCCAACATATCAAGCAGTTCATCAACCCCGACGGCTTCCTTTTGCTGATCACCTGCTGCCAGGGCGGGAGTCTGGGGGTGGAAGTTCTGAATCTCTGGGGCGCCGCGACATTGGATTGCGGCAGACTGCCCGGCAAGAACGAACTCATTGGCCAGCTTCAGGATGCAGGCTTTCAGAGTGTCCAAACCATACGCCTGATTCCTGGCGAGGAGTTCTTCGCCTTCAAAGCGCTCCCGGAAAGAAACGCCTGAATCACCCGCTACACCTAGGTTGCTACTCGATTAATTTAGGTCCCGCCGCCCGGCTGACGCTTTTCATCAAGCAAACCGTCAGTACTTTGCAATTGGCTCTTTCGGCTCCTATTGGAATCGGGTTACTCTTGATGCGTCCGTAGCCCCTTCCCTGCAGAATTGGAGCCATGCAGCCATGCAAAACCCCAGCCGCGCAAGCAGTCTCGGCATGTACGTTTTCGCAGCCGGCGCCATCCTCCTCGGCCTTGTCGGCCTTGTATCCGGCGACTTCGCCGCTCCCTGGCAGCACGTCGGCCCCAACGTGCCCTTCCGCGAACCGCTTGCCTATCTCACCGCGTTTGTCGAACTCGCCGGCGGGCTCGCCCTCCTCTGGCGCCGCACAGCGCGCGCCGGCGCGCTCGCGCTCACTGCCGTCTTCACCGTTTTTACGCTGGTGTGGGTGCTCAAAATCCTCGAGACCCGGCACGACTTCGACCCCACGGGCAACTTCTTTGAGGAGTTCTCCGGCCTCGCCGCCGCAGCCGTTCTCTTCGCATATTTTTCTCCGGCCGGTTCGCCCATCGCGCGCCGCGAATCGCTCGTCGCCCGTCTCTACGGCCTCGCTCCCATCTCTTTCGGCATCGTTCACATCTACGACATGCCCGGCCTCCTCAACTGGATCCCGAGTTGGATTCCGCCTTCGCAGATGTTCTGGGCCTATGCCACCACCATCGGTTTTTTCCTCGCCGCCGTGGCCATCCTCCTGAGACTGGTGGTGCCGCTCGCAGCGCGCTTGCTCACCGCTGAAATCGTGGGTTTCGAATTATTCGTTTGGTTCCCGAAGCTTGCCGCCGGCCCTCACGACCATTTCAACTGGGCCGCCAACGCCATTTCGGTCGCCCTCTGTGGCGCGCCGTGGGTCATCGCCGACTCCCTCACTCGATCCGCCAAACCGGCGTCCAACCGCGCTCGCGCCGCCACTGACGCCGGCATCTCCGTCTGAAGAGCAAGCCGACCCGGGTACACGAAATGGATCACCGGTCCCGGCAATGCAAGCTGCAGTCTGATCGCCACTACAGAAGGAAGGACGGCAGAAGCGTCCATGCAGAACCCACGAGCGAACACGCAGGCGATTTCGCCATTCTTCATCGTCGGCAACGTCGATCGCACCATCGCCTTCTGCTGCGACAAGCTTGGCTTTGAGGCCAGGTTACGCGAACCGGATCAGGACCCATTTTTCGCCATCATCGGCCGCGACGGTGCGCAAATCTTCGTCAAATCTCACCCGGATGTGAAGCCGGTCCCCAACCCCGCGCGCCATCCCTTCATGAGGTGGGACGCCTTTGTCTACACGACCGACCCCGACGCGCTAGCCGCCGAATTTACCGATAACGGCGCAGCCTTCAGTAGGCCCCTCGAGGATACCCACGACGGCTTATGTGGCTTTGAGATTTGCGACCCCGATGGATACGTCCCGTTCTTCGGCCATCCAAAAGCCAAAACGCAACCCTCGCCATGAACCCCATCGCAAATATGGTTCCTAGTACGGCCTTCGAAAGTTCCGGGCTAGTACACGCACTTCCTTGCTTCATCCGCAAAGGCATGCAGCAGCTTCGGCTCCGCCTCAAAGAAATGGTCTGATGGGCTCAGGATGTAGCGGCCTCCCGGGCCTGCTTCCGCAAAGCAGCGCCGAACCTCGGCCCGCGTGGCCTGCTCGTCGCAGCCGGTGAAGAAGTGCAGCTGATCGAAGCCGCCGATCATGCACACCTTGCCTGCGATGCGCGCGTGCGCCTCGGCAAGCCGTGCATCGGCACCCATGCCCACTGGCGTAAAGGTCTCGATCGCGTCCACGCCCATGTTCGCCGTGCGCTCCAGCATCGGCATGAGCTTTCCGCAAAGGTGATACACGATGCGTTGGCCTGCGCGATGGGCGGCTGCAATCATCGGCGTATCGTAAGGAGCCACAAACGTATCGAACATGCGCGGCGAAATCACGCTTGACGAAGCGTCCCCGCCGCCGAGTTCAAGAATGTCGTAGTTCGCTCCCGCCAGCGATTCAATGAATCCAAGTTTCCGGCGCTGAAGAATCTTCAGGAATTCGTGGACCCACTCGGGATCGTCCTGGGCCTCCATTATCAGGCGTTCGGTGCCGACCAGGCAGCACGCATCCTGCCAGCATCCAGGCTGGCCGAAGACGTCGAAGCAGCAGATGTGTCCGCGGACCAGGCCGCGCTGACCGTAATCCGCGGCAATGCGGTTCACTGCATCCACGTCGCAATTCGGAGTGGTCACGTACTTGGCGATGATTTCGATGTCGCGCTTCTGCTTGATCAGCGGCTCGGCTACCCAGACGCTGTAGCCCGCGTCGGCAATGACCATGCTTAGAATGCCGTCCGGGGTGACGAAACGGTAGCGCGTCATCTTGCGGCCGTCGTCTTCGCCTGCGTCTTCTTCGAAGATGCGCCAGGAGTCATTGGCGACGCGTTGGCTGCCGAGAAAACCGATTTCGCCTTGAAGCGGGTCGGGGTAATCGCTGGAGCCTGGCTTGGGCCGGTGCGGCACGTGCCAGGCGATGGCGTCCATTCCGAACTCGTCGAAGAACTGCTGGTCCGAGATGCCGTGCATCGTGTGCTCGAGGAAGAACGGCATCACGTGGTGTGTGGTCACCGGAAGGCGGTCCGGCGTGGTTTTGCCGGTGATGGCGGCAAGCATCCGTTCTTTCGAGGTCATAGGGTCTCCTTGCGTATCTCCGCGACAGCTTCAGCCATTGCCGCTACATTTTCCATGGGAACATTGGGCAAAATCGCCTCATGGCTCGGGCTCACGATAAGATTCGGCGCGAGCTGAGCATGCACTCGGCGCACTCCGGCACGCACCTCATCGGGAGTTCCGTTGGTCATCAATTGTTGCGCATCGATCCCGCCCAGAAAGGCGATACGGCCCTTGAACTCCGCGGCAAGATTCTCGGCTTCCATGCCGCGCGCGAGCGCCTGCAATGGATGCAGGCAATCCACGCCGGCATCGATGAAACGGTCGATCAATTTGTACACTGAGCCGCATGAGTGCAGCGCCACCTGGTAGCCGTGCCGGTGGCCTTGCTCGACAAAGCGCCGCATCCAGGGAAAAACAAACTCTTCGAGCGAGGCCGGGCTGCATACCAGGCCAGTCTGACAGCCGAGATCGTTGCCGAAGAAAAATCCGTCCATCAAGCTGCCCGCCGCCGCGAAGAACCGCTCGTTCGCTTCGTAATAAAATTCGCAGACCTTGTCCGTTACCGCATGAACCACGTCAGGATTGGAGTGCATCTTCATGAAGTACTCTTCCATCCCGAACAGGTCGGCAACATTATGGTAGTAGCAGGTCCAGAAGCCGCTCAGGCGGTATACATCGCCGGCCTCGCGCAAGTCATGCAGGCAGGAATCAAAGTTCAGATATTCCGGCTTGGGCCACGGGAACTCTCCCACTTCGGCGATTGATGTGCAAGATGCCAGCGGTCCGGCACTGCCATGCTTTTCACGGTCCAGACCGGAATCGAATAGCTCCCGGCCGTCCGGATCGCGATACGCGTCGGCATAGAACTGCGGGCAAATCCAGCGGACGTCATCGCCCAGATTGCGGCGAAGCTCCTCTTCGGTCTGAGTTCCGAAATAGCTGTGGAGAAGCGGCCAAGTCTTTGCGTCGGGATTCCCGAGCCAGAATCCGCATCCGGAAACCTGCTGGCGGGCAATAATAGCGCGGATAGTCTCGCGCCTGGATTTCAATGCTTGCATCGCGTACCTGGCCTCTGCCCCTTCGTTTCGAACGGCAACGCCGAAACCGGCGGGACGAACAAACCCAAGCGTATTCCCCGGGACTCAGGGATGAAATCGAAATATTCGTCTCGGTGTTTCATTTCATGCCACGAAATCACGACAGCCTCATGTCGAAGAATCTACAACGCAAGGGTATGCCCTTCTCGCCTGAAATGCGGACTTCGAAGGAGGTTGCCGTGATCGGTTCCCTAGCCCGAAGCATGAAGCACGCTTCTTTCGCTGCATGAAACATTCTCTAATCAAAAAGGGAACCGAGCAGGAGAATCGCCGAACTTCTGGATCACTGGCGATAAGCGTGGACCCTCTCGCAAACCAACCTGAGCTTATCCTCCAGGTTGCCAGAGGCAGTCCTGAACGAATCTGCGTCAATCGTCAACGGCGCGCCGAGCACAACCAGAGGTGCGCCATACTCTGGTGTGCGGATCGCCTGCTCAATCGACAACCCGCCAACCGCCTGCACAGGCACGTTGACCGCCGCGACAATCTCTCGCAATTCGTCCAACGGGCTCGGGCATGGTTTTCCCGCCGCCACGAGACCGCGGCGTTCGTCGTACCCGATGTGATGGATGACATAATTGCAACCCAGGTCTTCGAGCCTTTTTGCGGCCGCCACCTTGTCGCTGGCGCCAAGATTGTCTCCCATCACCTTCACGCCCAGGTCTTTCCCGGCTTTCACCACCATCTTGATGGTCTCGGGATGCGCGCGCTCCATGACCACCACAAGCGTTGCGCCGGCCTTGGCCATGATTTCGGCCTCTAGCCACCCGCCGTCCATGGTCTTCAGATCGGCCACAATCGGCACGCCGGGAAACTCATCGCGCAGAGCGCGCACGCCGTTCATCCCCTCCGCAATAATCAACGGCGTGCCGGCTTCCAGCCAGTCCGCGCCGCCGGCCACCGCTTCCTCGGCCAATAACATGGCGCGGTCCATATCCACAAAATCCAGGGCGACTTGTAAAATCGGTCGTTCCATCACGTGCTCCTTTGCATTAATGGCCAGTGGTCGGTGACCTGTGGCCGGTGAATAGTGACGAGTTCAACGGTAGCTGAACTCGTCACCGGTTATTCGCTTAAGCAATCCCAGTGGCGCCACACTACCATAATTCTTCCAGCCCATGCGCGACGAGTCCTTCCGCGCCTTCGCAAGCCATGACGAATTTACAAGTTTTGCCGTATCTTCCGTGCAGAGGGGTCTTAACGTCCAGCGGGGTAACATGGTATAATAAAGTGTTAAGTGGAGCACCCGAGGGAATGATGGCATTATCAGCGGCGAGACAGCCCGAAATTGCGAGACCAATGTTTCCGTCAGGTGGGGTAATCGATATGCGTGCGCGTTTCTTATTTCGCCTGTTCGCATTGCTAACCATGGCTGGTTTGGTGTGGTGTCCACTGTTTGGTCAGAGTAGCGCAACAAAAAAACCGGCCGGACTCTTCCCGTTTTCCCCCCTGGGCGGCAACTATCGTCGTCCCGATCCGATGGGGAAACTGGCGCCGTACCCCCCGGGCATCGAGCACGGGCTGGCCAGCATTACCCTTGACGCCACGTATACGGATATTCTGCAAAAGCGCGGCATGCCCGATTATATCAGCACCGGATTGCCCAACCAGGGACCCGATGATGTGATGATGATCGTGGAGCCGCCGCCCGGTCCCGCCATTCCTCCCGAGCCGGCCTCGGAGGCGTTGACCTACACCGCGTATGTGGAAAAATATAAAAATATTCTGCACGCGTTGGGACGGCCCATCCCCCCAAAACCGAAAACTTCCTCCGCGGGCGCTCCCGCGCCGGGCGAAGCGCCGGTGGATATCCTGGGGCC
>Ga0118677_10004445_pt1 | contig 25529 bp, 20 predicted proteins | sample AliMusrvi5mmetaG_FD_86154 | JGI IMG/M metagenome (GOLD analysis project Ga0118677, IMG submission 86154)
TTCCGCGCACATATGCTTCCCGCGCACAAATCGAAAAACCCCGCTCGCACCGCGAATAAACGCCCCTCAATCCCACATTTTATCTCGGCTAAAAACCCCGCGATTATCGCGACGGCCTACAGCCATCGCCCAACATAGAGAAGCGTTGCGGATCAACCCCGCCTACTCGGAAGCCCACAACAACCTTGGCAACGCCTTGCTCCAGAGGGGCCAAGCCGAGGAAGCCATCGCCCAATATCGCGAAGCGTTACGGATCAAGCCCGCTTACTCGGAGGCCCACTACAACCTTGGCAACGCCTTGCTCCAGAGGGGCCAGGCCGAGGAAGCTATCGCCGAATTTCGCGAAGCGTTGCGGATCAACCCCGCTTGCTCGGAAGCCTACTACAACCTTGGCAACGCCTTGATCCAGAGGGGCCGGGCCGAGGAAGCCATCGCCCAATTTCGCGAAGCGTTGCGGGTCAACCCCGCTTATTGGGAGGCGATGAATAACCTTGCCTACAGCCTGGCGACGGCCGGGGATGGGCGGCTGAGAAATGGGCGGGAGGCATTGGAAATAGCACAACGGGCCCATGATCTGACCAAGGGAGGAAACCCTATTGTGTTAGGGACGCTTGCGGCGGCGTATGCGGAGACAGGAAGATTTGGCGAAGCGGAGGAAACGGCGCTCAGGGCGATTGAATTGGCCAAAGCGCAGGGCAACCCCGCACTGGCCGGCACCCTGCAAGAATGTCTGAAGCTTTACCAGGCACGGCGGCCCTTGAGGTCCGGTCCGGGTTTCTGACTCGCATTTGGGCTCGCTACGACCAGTGCCCGCCCGTAATGATGCCGCAATTTCCAAGCATGAGCCGCAAGCCGAAGAGGGAGTCCAGAAACAAAGCCCCGTCGGAGCAAACGGGAGCGCCGGGGGCGGAGCCTGCCGCTATTCCTGCGGAGCCTGTGGCAGAAAGCGTGCGCGCGGCCCTGGAAGAACGCCCCTCGAAGCTGGCAAAGAACGAGCGCTGGAAGGTTGTCGGGATCTGCGTGATTCTGGCGGCGCTGGTCTGGGCGGTCTTCGGGCAAACGCTGCGCCACGAATTCGTCAATTTTGACGACGGCGAAAATGTTTGCGAAACCCCGGCGATTACGGGCGGGCTAACGCTGCACGGGCTGGGGTGGGCCTTCACGCATACGCAGGCAGGGCGATGGGCTCCGCTGGCGGCGGCTTCTCACATGCTTGATTGCCAGCTCTACGGTCTCCGGGCTGGCGGGCATCTTTTGACCAATCTGTTGCTGCACGCAACGTCGGCAATCCTGCTTTTTCTTCTGTTTCGGCAAATGACGGGTGCGCTTTGGCGGAGCGCTTTTGTTGCGGGGTGTTTTGCCATTCATCCGCTCAAGGTGGAGGCGGTGGCCTGGGTGTCGGGTCGCGGCGATCTGTTGAGCGGGATATTTTTCATGCTGGCCCTCTGGGCTTATGCCCGGTATGCGCGGTGCCCGGAACCGCGTCGAAGCGTCGCGTGGGTGGCGCTCTGGTTGGCGCTGGGGTTGATGGGCAAGGCGATGCTGATGACCGTTCCCTTCGTTCTTCTTCTTCTCGATTACTGGCCGTTGGGACGTTTCCAGAACCGCTCGCAACTTCCCGGGTTAATCCGGGAAAAATGGCCGCTCTTTGCGCTCTCGGCTTTTTCGTGTGCGGCGAGCCTGGTGGCACAGAATGCGGTATTCGACCCGACGATGGAGCGTTTTGCTCTCCCGCTGCGGATGGGGAATGCGCTGGTTGCTTATTGCGTTTATCTGGTGCAGATGATTTATCCTGCGGATTTGGCGGTTTATTATCCCTTTTTAGTAGACGGGTGGCCGCCATGGGAGGTGATGGGGGCGATCCTGCTGTTGGGGGGCCTGACGGCGGGGGTATTGGTATTACGCCGAAAACAACCGTTCTTGGTGGTGGGGTGGTTGTGGTATCTGGGGATGCTGGTTCCGGTGATCGGGATCCTGCAAATTGGGGGACAGGCCTACGCGGACCGATACACCTATCTGCCGCAGATCGGGGTGTATGTCGGGGTGACATGGGCGGTGGCGGACTGGTCCAAAGGATGGCGGTATCGGCGATGGATATGGGGCGGACTGTCGGCGGGCGTGATTTTGGCGTTGCTTGTCAGCGCCCGAATCCAAACCAGTTATTGGCGGAACAGCGAGTTGCTTTGGACTCATGCACTCGCCTGCACAAACCGAAACTCGCTTGCCCACAACAACCTTGGCCTTGCCTTGCTCCGGGGGGGACGGGCCGAGGAAGCAATCGCCCACTATCGCGAAGCGTTGCGGATCAACCCCGCTTTCTCGGAAGCCCACAACAACCTTGGCGTTGCCTTGCGCCAGAAGGGCCAGTCTGATGAAGCAATCGCCCACTATCGCGAAGCGTTGCGGATCAACCCCGCTTACTCGGAAGCCCACAATAACCTTGGCAATGCCTTGCTCCAGAGGGGCCAGACCGAGGAAGCAATCGCCCAATATCGAGAAGCGTTGCGGATCAACCCGGCTAACTCGGAAGCCCACAATAACCTTGGCAATGCCTTGCTCCAAAGGGGCCAAGCCGAGGAAGCCGTCGCCCAATATCGCGAAGCGCTGCGGATCAACCCCGCTGACTCGGAAGCCCACAATAACCTTGGCAATGCCTTGCTCCAAAGGGGCCAAGCCGAGGAAGCCGTCGCCCAATATCGCGAAGCGCTGCGGATCAACCCCGCTGACTCGGAAGCCCACTACAACCTTGGCAATGCCTTGATCCAGACGGGCCAGGTCGAGGAATCCATGGCGCAATATCGCGAAGTGTTGCGGATAAACCCAACTAACTTGGAAGCCCACAACAACCTTGGCAACGCCTTGCTCCAGAGGGGCCAGACCGAGGAAGCAATCGCCCAATTTCGAGAAACGTTGCGGATCAACCCCTCCTTTTCGGAGGCATACTACAACCTTGGCAACGTCTTGCTCCAGAGAGGCCGGGCCGAGGAAGCAATCGCCCAATATCGCGAAGCGTTGCGGATCAACCCAGCATATTTGGAGGCGATGAACAACCTTGCCTCCAGCCTGGCGACGGCCGGGGATGGACGGCTGAGAAATGGGAGGGAGGCATTGGAAATAGCGCAGCGGGCCCATGGTCTGACCAAGGGAGGAAACCCTATTGTGTTAGGGACGCTTGCGGCGGCGTATGCGGAGACTGGAAGATTTGGCGAAGCGGAGGAAACGGCGCGTCGGGCGATTGAATTGGCCAAAGCGCAGGGCAACCCCGCACTGGCCGGCACACTGCAAGAATATCTGAAGCTTTACCAAGCACGGCGGCCCTTGAGGACCGGGCCGGGTTTCTGACTTTATCCATTGCTGTCCAAATCCGGTCCCCATGCGAAGAAGCCGGGGTTGTTGGTAGCCCGCATATCTCACGGGCGCGTTGTAGCGGTGCTCCGGAAAATGCGCCGAAAATCTTGTGGGTTCCATAAAAAAATCCTATCCTTCCTTCCAACAATGAAATCCCTGCAAGGCACATGGGCGATCGGGTGGAACACGTTGACCGAGCTGGTGCGGATGAAGGTGTTTTATTTCCTGCTGATCTTCGCTCTTCTCATCATCGGGAACTCGGCGTTCGTGGCGAAGTTCTCGTTCCAGGAGCAGTTCCAGATGCTGAAGGATATTTCGCTGGGGGCGATGTCGGTGGTTTCCTCGCTCCTCGCCATCTTGGCCACGGCGAATTTTTTGCCGAAAGACATCGAGGACCGGACGATCTACACGATCCTCGCGAAACCGGTGCCGCGGTTTTCGTATCTGCTCGGGAAGCTGGTCGGCATCCTGCTCCTGCTCGCCCTTTCGATCGCGTTGATGACCGGGCTATTCCTGGCGGTGCTGTGGCTCCGGGAGCGGGGAGTCCTCGCCGAGACGCGGGCCCAGCTCGCTGGCGGATCTGCCGAAGACCTCGCGCTGGCTCTGAGAGAGGTCACGAACTCGACCTTCAACGCGAACCTCTTCCCGGGGATCGCCATCATTTTCATCAAGTCGGCGCTGCTGGCGTCGCTGACCCTGTTTCTCTCGACCTTCGCCAGCTCGGGGCTGTTCGCGATCCTGATGGCGATCGCGATCTACTTCATCGGGCACCTGCAGGCGACGGCCCGGGAGTTCTGGCTGGCGGGCGTCGATGTCCACTGGTGGGCTCGTCTGCTCGCCTCGCTGGTCGCCCTGCTGTTCCCGGACCTACAGGCGTTCAATTATGTGGACGATGTGATTGCCGGGGTGGCCGTCCCGGCCGGCCTGTTCCTGCAGACACTGGCGCTGGGCGGGCTCTACGTGGCGGTGTATTTTTTTTTGGCCGCCATCGTCTTCGCCGGGCGCGAGCTATGAGCCAGAGCCTCACACGAAGCCACGAAGCCGCGAAGTCTCCAGAAAAATGGATCTGCTTCGTGTCCTTCGTGTCCTTCGTGCCTTCGTGTGAACCTGCCACCACGGGCCCCCATTTCTCACCCATCTTTTTTTCGCGTCTTGGCGAGCTTCGCGCCCTTTGCGTGAAATCAACCTGCTTTTTTTGAGATGATCGCGCGTCGCTCGCTTGCGGTGGTTTTGCTGGCCGGGTTCGGGGCGGCGCTGCTGCCGCTGCAAATCCACCTCGCCGGGGAGGCGAAGGCCGCGAACTTCCGCAAGACGGCCTTGAACCTCGACCTTCGCGAGCGGATCGGGCAGATGGGGTTTCTGGCGGCGCTCAGCGGGTTTCGTTCGCCCCTGGCCGCGTTTCTCTGGATCGAGGTGCATACGGCCTGGGAGAACACCGAATGGGGGCGGATGGCCGGGCTGTTCGACACGGTGACCACGCTGCAGCCGCGGTCGATCCTGTATTGGGATATGGCGGCCTGGCACATGGCCTATAATGCCAGCGTGGCGGCGATGCAGGACCAAAAGCAGCCGAGCGAGGCGCTCCGGATCCGCGCCCAGCGCCAGTATTTTGCACTCGGGCGCGACCTTCTCGAGCGGGGGATCAGGAACAACCCCGACAAATACCAGCTCTATCTCCAGCTCGGGGTCCTGCTGCGCGACAAATTCGAGGACCACTGCGGGTCGGCCGCCGCATTTTTGCGGGCCGCGGAGTTTCCGGACGCGCCCCCGTATTGCCGGCGCTTTGCGGGCTACGAGATGGCGAAATGCCCGGGGCGGGAGCGGGAATCCTACGATTTGCTCAAGAAACTTTACCTGGAAGGCGACAGGCAGCGGCTGCCGACGCTTGTCAATGTTCTGCACGAAATGGAAAAGAAACTGGATATCCCCGCCACGGAAAGGGTAGATAGTCACTGAGGCCGCACCATGCGGCCGGAACACTCTCCATGCGATTTGCCATATTCGGTGACATTCACGCCAACCTTCATGCCCTTCAAACGGTTCTCGCCGACGCGGAATCCGAGAAATGCACGCACTATGTGTGCATGGGGGATGTCGTGGGTTACAACGCCTTTCCCAAGGAGTGCCTGGACGTCGTGCGCAGCCTCGATTGCCCGGCGGTCAAGGGAAACCATGACGAACAGGCCTCGATGGTCGGGTTGCAGGAAGGGTTCAACGCGCTGGCCGAAGAGGCGATGAACTGGACGCGGGACCAGTTGTCCGAAAAGGACAAGGAGTGGCTCCGCGCGCTGAGGCTCCAGCGCCAGGTCCGGGACTTCACGGTTGTCCACGCCACACTGGATACGCCCCACAAGTGGGGGTATGTCTTCAACCAGCTCGACGCGGCAGCCAGTTTCAGCTACCAGCATACGTCGGTGTGCTTCATCGGGCACACCCACTCCCCGAAAGCTTACATCCGCGACGGCAGCGTCCGCACGATTGCCCTGGAAACGCTCGACCTCCTGCCCGCGAAAAAGTATCTGATCAACGTGGGTAGCGTCGGCCAGCCGCGCGACGGGGACTGGCGGGCGGCGTATTGCATCTACGACACGACGCACAACCGGATCGTCCTGCGCCGGCTCGAATACGATATCGCCGCAGCCCAGAAGGCGATCTTGGACGCCGGGCTGCCGCCGAAGCTCGCCGACCGCCTGGCTGTCGGCAGATAGGGAAAAATTTCCGCACTTTCTTGTTGTCGCGCGGTGGAGATGTGCCACAGTCCGGCTCAGGCAACATGCCAGGAAAGGAGGGGAAAATCATCGTGAAATTTGTTAAAATTCTAGCAGCAGTGGCGGTCGCCACGGCAGCTCTCAGCCTCGGCGCTTGCGCAAGCAAGCCCAAGCCGGCACCGGCTCCGAGCAGCGTCGGTCTGCACAAGTAATAACCCGACAATTTGCGCCGGGCGGGGAGCAATCCCTGCCCGGCCTTTTTTTTAATGGGAAGATGATGGTTGAGAGTTGATGGTTGAGAGACTCCGAGTCAACGGTTTCGGTTGCTGTCTCAACTCACCCCTTGGGGGAACTTCAATTTCGGTGTAAGCCGCTCGCTCTGCCCCATCAACTCTCATCAATCAACCTTCAACTCCGTTATTGGTTTATGCCGGGGCAAACAAAATCCTTCCGCACTGCGGGCAGGAGATGATGGCTTTTTCCGCGCGGAGCTCGACGCTGGTTTGGGTGGTGACCTTCATGTGGCAGCCGGTGCAGACCTCGTGTTCGAGGGCGACGACGGCGGCGGCGCTTTTCGTCTGGAAGAGCCGGTTGTAGCGGTCGAGCAGGTCCTCATCCACTTCGGCGGCGGATTTTTGCCGGGCTTCCTCCATCTCGGAAATCCGGGTCTTGAGGTTGGCTTCTTTTTCTCCGAGGCTCGAGATCTGGGCCTCAAACTTGGATTTGTCCGAGGCGTAGGTTTGCTCCGCGGACGAGATCTGCGGCCGGAGCGACTCGGCTTCCTCCATCAGCTCGATCTCGCGGTCCTCGATCTGCGTGACCGATTTTTCCACGGTCTCGATCTCGTGGGCGAGCGCGGAGAATTCCTCGTTCTTGCGCGTCTGCATCTGCTGCGTCTTGTAGCGGGCGATCTGCTCGCGCTTCGAGGCCGCCTCGACCTCGAGGGATTTTTTCTGGACTTCGATCTCCTTCGCCCGGGCCCGGGCGTTTTCGAGCCGCGCGGCCGCCTCGGCGATCAGCCGCTCCTTCGCGGATATTTCGGCGGGGATGGCGGCGAGTTCGGTGCGGAACGTGCGGAGCCGCTGGTCCTTGTCCTGGATGGCGAGAAGTTTTTCGATGGCCTCGATCATCCGGGCATCATGCGGGTTTCGGGAAATTTATCCAGCCGCACTTTTTTGGCGCGCAGAAAAGTTGCCTGTTTCTGAAATCCCCCCTCGCGCTGGGCGGCTGGCGATGGTAACGACGGGGCATGGACCTTTTGCAATGCGATTTGCCCGGGATCAAAAAGCTGACGAGCGGGAAAGTTCGCGAGGTGTTCGACCTGGGAGAGAGCCTCCTGCTGGTGGCCACGGACCGGATTTCGGCATTCGATCGCGTTCTCCCGAGCGCGATCCCGCGCAAGGGGGAGGTCCTGACGCAGATGTCGGCGTATTGGTTCGAGACGCTGGATTTTGTGCCCAACCATTTCCTCACCGCGAATTTCGCTTCTTTTCCCGCTGAGCTCCAGCCGTTCCGCGCGGAGCTTTCCGGGCGTTCCATGCTGGTCAGAAAAACGCGTCCGCTCCCGGTGGAGTGCGTGGCGAGAGGGTATCTCGCCGGATCGGCTTGGAAGGAATACCAGGAAACCGGCGGCGTTTGCGGGCAGGAACTCCCCCCGGGATTGCTCCAGGCCTCGCGCCTGCCCGCGACGCTCTTCACCCCGGCGACGAAAGAGGAATCCGGGCATGACGAAAATATCACGCCGCGGAAATTTCGCGCGATTCTCGGAGATGAACTCGCCCACGAGGTCCGCGCCCGATCAGTCGAACTCTACGATTATGGGCGCGCAAAAGCCGCTGCAGCCGGGATCATCGTCGCGGATGCCAAATTCGAATTTGGCATGGACGGCGACGAGCTTCTTCTCATCGGCGAATGCCTGACCCCGGACTCGTCGCGGTTTTGGCCGGAGGAATCCTGCCGGCCCGGCGGCAGCCCGCCCAGCTACGACAAGCAGTTCGTCCGCGATTATCTGGAAGCGCTCGGCTGGGACAAAACCTCCCCGGCACCGGAACTTCCGCCGGATGTGATCCGGAGGACATCGGACAAATATGTCGAGGCCTTCGAGAAGCTCACCGGCCGCCGGCTTTCGGTTTCTTGACGACGTGGAGCAGGCGTCTCGCCGGCTGATCCTGGGGGTTCCTGATCCCGTAGAAAATGGCTGAGACGATCATTGGTAGGGCGGGATCGCCGAGCCCGCCGACTTCTCTCGACGGACGCCTCGGCAAAACCAGCGCGATAGCGCTTTGTGAATCGGGCAAGTCGAGCGTTTGGTGCTGGGAGCACAACCGAGCGCAGCGGAGCGGGCATCCCTACCGCCGCGAATTTTTATTGCTTCGCCATGTCGGAGATCTTGCCGGCGATATTCCGGAAAACTTCCGCTGCCGCGCTTTTCGGGTGGGCCGCGACAGCCGGGCGTCCGGTGTCGCCGGATTCCCTCACGAGCGGCTCGATGGGGATTTCTCCCAGGAGCGGAACGCGGAGGCGCGCGGCTTCGCGGCGCCCCCCGCCGGACCCAAAAATGTCGTAGCGTTTCCCGTCGCCCGGGCAGAGGAAGCAGCTCATGTTTTCGACGATGCCGAGCACCGGGACGTTCGTTTTGCCGAACATGGCGGCCGCTTTGCGGGCATCGATCAGCGCGACTTCCTGCGGGGTCGTGACGATGATCGCGCCGCTGAGGGCCACGGTCTGGACGACGGTGAGCTGGATGTCGCCGGTTCCGGGCGGCAGATCCAGAATGAGAAAGTCGAGTTCCCCCCAGGCGACCTGCCGGAGAAATTGCTGGGTGTAGCGGGTGACCATCGGCCCGCGGAGGACAGCGGGAGAGCCGTCGTCGAGCAGGAACCCCATCGACATGAGCGACACCCCGTAGCGCTCGATCGGGATGATGCGGTTCTCGTCGTCGGCTGTGGGCCGCTCGTTGCCGCCGAACATCAGGGCGATGCTCGGCCCGTAAATATCGCAATCGCAGAGCCCCGTGCGGTGCCCGGACTGCGCGAGCGCGAGCGCCAGGTTGGCGGCCACGGTGGATTTTCCGACTCCGCCCTTACCGCTGGCCACCGCGACCACATGGCGGACGCCCGGAATTTTCGCGGGGCCGGCATCGCCCGCCGGTGCTGCGGGAGCCTGCACATCGACTTTGATATTCACGCTGGCGACGCCCTCGGTCGATTGAACCGCCTGGATGGCATCATCCCGGATCTGGACAGCCACCTTCGGGTCGTTTGTGGAAACGGCGAGCTGGATCTGCACATCTCCCCCGGAAACCCGCACCTCGCGCACGAGACCGAAGGACACGATGTCGCGGGAGAACCCCGGGTATTTCACAGCGCGAAGCGCCCCGCGCACAATTTCCTCGTTCAGCATGCCTTTCCATAAGGGCATCCGGGGGTTCCCGCAAGTGCGGGATGGTGCGCCACGCGGCAAGCGTTGGCATAGAATCTCTTTTCGGGGGTAGGACAGTCTTTGTCTTTTTCCGCATGATACACATTCGGGCATGAATCTGAAAAAACAGGCCCAAGCGGCGGTTCAGGCGGTGAGTGCGGTAGAAAATGGTGCGCTCCTGCGCGGCATTTTCCCTCGCCAGCCGAAATGAAAAGGGGCATCTTTTCACCCGTCTGCCCATGCGTTTTTCTCTCCAAAAATGACTGAATCCCCACAGTGCGGTGGAGAGCTGTTCATTGTGGACAACAGCGATGAGCACTGGAAGGGGCTGCGCTATCTTCAGGACTGGACGGAAATCGCGAGCGCGTTTGACGTCGCCACAGGATTTTTTGAAATCGGCTCGCTTCTCGCGCTGGACGGGAAGTGGCAGCAGTTGTCCAAAATCCGCATTCTGATGGGCGACGAAATGTCGGCCCGCACGCGACAGGCCCTTCTCGACGGCCTCAAGATAAAAATTGCCGGTCGGCTGGATTCCAGCATCGAGGCTGAAAAAGAAGGCAATGATTTCCTGCGTGGAGTTGCCGCTATCGTCGGGGGAATCCGGGAGAAGAAAATCGAGTGCCGGGTCTATGCGAAGCGCAAATTCCACGCGAAGGCCTACATCACGCACCCCCGCGTCTCGGTGATCGGCTCGGTCGCGCTGGTCGGGTCGAGCAATTTCACTCTCCCCGGCCTGACGCAAAATATCGAGCTCAACGTCCAGATCCGGGCCTCGGGTGATGTCGCGGATCTCCAGGCATGGTTCGAGCATTATTGGGCCGAGGGCGAGGATATTTCGGAGGATGTCATCCGGGTGATCGAGCGCCAGGTTGCCGCGTATTCGCCGTTCCAAGTCTATGCGAAGGCTCTCCAGGAACTTTTCAAAAGTCGCGAGCTCGCCCCGGCCGCATGGGACGAGACGGAATCGAAGATGTATCCGCGCCTCGACCCGTATCAGCGCGAGGCCTACCGCTCGCTGCTGAAGATCGCCCACCAGCACAGCGGCGCATTTCTTTGCGACGGCGTCGGTCTCGGGAAAACCTTCGTCGGGCTCCTCCTGATCGAGCGTCTCATTATGCTCGAACGCAAGCGGGTGATTTTGATCGTGCCGAAATCCGGTCGCGTGGCGGTCTGGGAGCGGAATCTGAAAAAGCATCTGCCTCATCTGGTTGGCGACTTTTCCAATTTGGTGATCATCAACCACACCGACCTCATGCGCGCAGGTGCGGATTTGCCGTATCGTCTCGACCGGATCAAGGAGCTCGCGGATGTGGTCATGATCGACGAAGGCCACCATTTCCGAAACCGCGGGCTCGCCAACCTGGATGGCGAAATCCGGTCGAGGTATTGGAAGCTCTACGACATCGCCGCCGGCAAGACCGTCTATATCCTCACCGCCACCCCGGTGAACAACCGCCTGACCGATTTTCAGCGGCTGATCGAGCTGTTCTCCCGTGTCGAAAACCCCGGCGCCTTCGCGTCCACGCTCGGCATCCACGCGCTGCCCGCCTATTTTACCAAACTCGAAAAGCAGCTTTTGACGATCATGTCCGGTTCCTACGGCGAGCTTTTCGACCAGGCCGGGGTCGAGGCCGACAAGATGCTTTTTGACGACAAGCTCTTCCGGGAACTCGTCGTCCAGCGCAGCCGGTCGTATGTCCGGAAAAGCCAGGAACAGCACGGCGGGCGGGATGTGCTTTTCCCGGAAAAGCAGCCCCCGCAGGTCGTTGCGTATTCGGTCAAAAAAACTTACGGCCACCTCCTCGGGAAACTCGAGAAAGCCTTCGCGAAGGACAAGCCGCTCTTCGCTTTGGCCCTTTACTATCCGCTGGCCTACTGGAAGGGCGATCCGACCCAACTCGACCAGTTTGACGTCAACCGCCAGAAGCAGCTCGTCCGCCTGATACGCATCCTTTTTCTCAAGCGCTTCGAGAGTTCGATTGCCGCCTTCGATGCCTCCTGCCAGGTGATGTTGCTCAAGCTGCTCGCTTTTTTGCGCAAAAACCTCGACCCCGCGAACCCGGTCGAAATGGCCCGCTTCGAGAAATGGCAGGCCCGGAACGAGGATCTGCTCGATGGCGTCCGCAAAAAACAGAGCGAGCTCAACGGGGAGGAGGAGTCGGAGGAGAACGAGCTCGGCGACGACTACCTCGAAGATTTCGAGGCCCTTTCCCGCGAGGATTTCAAGGTGGACGAGATCATCAACGAGACCTACAGCGACCTCGAAACCGTCGTGGATTTTCTCGAGGAAATCTCCCGGCTGGACCCCTCGCACGATGACAAGCTCAAGGCGCTGGTCAGGCTCCTGACCAAAGACCCGGTTCTCAAAAAGCACAAGGTCATCATCTTCTCGGAGTTCATGTCCACCGCCCGCTATTTGCGCAAGCAGCTCGCCGCCGCCGGGGTCGCGGGCGTCAGCGAGATCGACAGCGACAGCCAGCGCGACCGCGCGGACGTCATCCAGGAATTCGCCCCCTACTACAACGACAGCTCCAGCCCCGCGCTGGCCTCCGCCGGACGCGAGGAGATCCGGGTGCTCATCTCAACGGATGTTCTTTCCGAGGGCCTGAACCTCCAGGATGCCACCCGGCTGGTCAACTACGACCTGCACTGGAACCCCGTGCGCCTCATGCAGCGGATCGGCCGCGTGGACCGACGCATGGATTCCGCCGTCGAGAAACGCCTCGTCGCCGACCATCCGGAGCAGGCCGAACTCCGGGGCAAAGTCGTCTATTGGAATTTTCTTCCTCCCGACGACCTGGACGAGCTTCTGAAGCTCTACCAGCGGGTCGCCCACAAAACCCTTCGCATCTCGAAAGTCTTCGGCATCGAGGGGCGCAAGCTCCTCACCGCGAAAGACGACTTCGATGCCCTGCGGGATTTCGTCCACATCTACGAGGGCGAGGAGACACCCGCCGAGAAGCTCCACCTCGAATACCAGCGCCTCCTCGCGGAAAATCCCGGCCTCGAACCATTCCTGAATACTGTCCCCTTGCGCCTCTTCAGCGGGAAAGACCATCCCAAGCCCGGAACCCGTGCCGTCTTCCTTTGCTACCGGCTTCCGGCCGAGGACAAAACCGTTCCGCCCGCACAGGCCTGGGAGGGAGAAGCCGGCCGCACCGGATGGTATCTTTACCTGCTCGACGACTCGACCATTCTCGAAGATCCGCCGCGCATCGCCGAGGTCATCCGCAGCACTCCGGAGACCCCGCGCGTCTGCACGCAAGCACCCGAGTCCCTGCGCGACATCCGCCTCAAGGTCGAAAAGCACATTAAAAATTCCTACCTCAAACAGGTGCAAGCCCCGGTCGGCATCAAACCCCAGCTCAAATGCTGGATGGAGATCAACTGAAGGAATTTTTCCCTTGCGCCCATTGCGCCAATGAATACAGTTTCCCTATTCTTTACTCCCCGTCCGACACGCCGCAAGGCCTCGGGCGGGGTTATTTTTTTCCCGAAAGGGGGATTCTTCTATGCCCGCTGAACCCGTAAAGAAAAAAGCCATCGCTTTCGTTGACGGCCAAAACCTTTTCCGTTGCGCCAAGACCGCGTTTGGTCATGGGCACCCGAATTACGATGTCCAAGCTTTGGCGTCGGCGGTCTGCTCGCTCCAGGGTTGGCAACTCGTGGAAACGCGCTTTTACACGGGCGTTCCCGATGTGTCCGACGACCCTGCTTGGAATCACTTCTGGACAGCCAAACTCGCGCAAATGGGGAGACAAAAAGTGCGGACCTACTCGCGCGCCCTCCGCTACCGCAACCAGCGGTTCCGCCTGCCCGATGGCACCGAGCACACTGTGATGGTCGGCCAGGAGAAGGGGGTCGACGTCCGCATCGCCCTCGACATCGTGGCGGCAGCCTACCGCCGATCTGCCGATGTCCTGCTTGTCTTCAGCCAGGATCAGGATCTCTCCGAGGTGGCCGACGAGATCCGGATGATCGCCGAGGGGCAGGACCGCTGGCTCAAGATCGCCTGCGCATTCCCCTCCAGCCCGACATCGCTCAACCGTCGCGGCATCAACGGCACCGACTGGATCCGCATCGACCGCGCCCTCTACGACTCGTGCCTCGACTCCCGTGACTATCGCCCGAAGAAAGAATGACCCGCCTTCCCCCATTTCGAATTCCCCATTCCCCATTTCGAATTTTCTCTAAAAAATGACTGCCCACGTCCGCGAATCCGAGCAGCTCCGCCACATCCGCTCGCTCCGGGAGCTGATCCCGTTCCTGCGCGACGAGCTCGACTGGCCGATTGATTCCGAGGATCCGGAGGACATCACGTTCGACTACGATGCCAAGGACCTCGGGCTGGACGAGGCGGCTGCCGTCCGCATCCGCGAGATCAAGCAGCTCCGCCCGCTGGCAGGCGGGCAGCCGTGGGGGATCTTTTGGGTGAGCTTCGAGAAGAAGCGCCTCCCGATCGTCGTCCTCCGCCGCATCCTCCGCGCCCTCGTGGTCAAGAAGCGCGGCAACCACGGCGAGCGGGCGGAGTGGAAATCCCACGACCTCCTCTTTCTCTCGGCCTACGGCGAGTCCGAGCACCGCGAGCTCGCCATCGCCCATTTCTCCGAGGAATCCGCCACGCTCGCCACGCCGACCCTCCGCGTGCTCCAGTGGGATGATGACGACACCGCGCTCAAGCTGGACGACGTGCTCGAGACCCTCCGCCGGCGGCTCCGCTGGGACGAGGCGTTCGCCACCGACCACGAGCGCTGGCGCCGCGAGTGGTCGGCCGCCTTCCAGCTCCGCTACCGCCACGCGATCACAAAATCCGAGGAGCTCGCCGCCGCGCTCGCCGAGGCGGCGAAGCGCATCCGTGGCCGCATCCGCTCGGTCCTCCGCCACGAGGACGGCTTCGGCGAAATGCGCAAGCTCCAGCGCGCGTTTCAGTCCGCCCTCATCCACGACCTCGACGATGACGGCTTCGCCGACATGTTTGCCCAGACCGTCACCTACGGGCTCTTCTCGCTGGCCTGCCGCCGCACGATCCCCGGCGAGGGCACCGCCTTCGCCAAGGACGACCTCTCGCACTACTTCACCAGCCCGTTCCTCAAGGAAATGCTCGGCGTCTTCCTCGGCATCAAAAGCCGCAAGGGGAAAATCGATTTCGACGAGCTCGGCATCAGCGACGTGAGCGACCTCCTCACCGGCCCGGATACCCACATGGAGGTCGTCCTCGCCGACTTTAACAACAAGTCCCGTGGCGAGGACCCGGTCATCCACTTCTACGAGCGCTTCCTCGCCGCCTACAACAAGCAGCTCAAAATCCAGCGCGGCGTCTTCTACACCCCGCAGCCGGTCGTCTCCTACATCGTCCGCTCCGTCCACGAACTCCTCCAATCCGAGTTCGGCCTCGAAGACGGCCTCGCCTCGACCATCACCTGGGGAGAGTTTCTCAAACAATCCAAAATTCAAAATCCAGAATCTAAAATCTCCCTCCCCCCGCTCACGGACGAACCCGGACAAACAAAAACCATCTCCCCGGACGAACCGTTCGTCCAAATCCTCGACCCCGCCACCGGCACCGCCACCTTCCTCGTCGAAGTCATCGACGTCATCCACAAACACCTCGAAGCAAAATGGAAAAAAGACGGCCCCGCCGCCATGCCCCCATTGCGCATTTCACATTCCCCATTTCGCATTTTCTCAGACTATTGGAACCGCTATGTCCCCGAGCATCTTCTGACAAGATTGCACGCCTTCGAGCTCATGATGGCCCCCTACGCCATCGCCCACATGAAAGTCGGCCTCAAACTCGCCGAGACCGGATACCGCTTCCGCACCGAAGAACGCGCCCGCATCTACCTCACCAACGCCCTCGAACCCTGGCAGAAATCCCCGTCGCTCCCCGACTTCGACGCCCTCGCCCACGAAGCCGCCGCCGTCAACGAAATCAAACGCCACAAACGCTTCACCGTCGTCATCGGCAACCCGCCGTATTCCAACTTCGGCCAGCTCAACAGGATTCCCTTCATCCTAGATTTGCTAGATGACTACAAACGCGGTCTGAACGAGCGTAAAATCAACCTCGACGATGATTTCATCAAATTCATCCGTTACAGCCAACACGTCCTCAATCGAACTGGAGTCGGGCTCTTGGGTTTCATCACCAACAACACGTATCTTGATGGAGTGACGCATCGGCTGATGCGCCAGTCGCTTCGTGAAACCTTCAGCAAAATTTGGGTTCTGGACCTACACGGTAGCTTGATGAAAGGCGACGTATGTCCTGACGGTTCTATTGATGAGAATGTTTTTGACATCAAGCAGGGCGTTTCGGTCGGACTGCTTTGCGCGCCACCACTGGACCAATCCTCCTCGGTATTACACCATGAGTTTTGGGGAACTCGGTCCGCGAAATATTCGGAACTTACCAAAGCGGCAATCAGAAACACGAAGTGGAATGCATTGCCAGATGGGCCACCAAACTTTTTCTTCGTAGCGAAGTCACTCGGTGCTGCCTCAGAGTATGAGGCGTGGCCTTCCATTTCGGAAGTATTCAGCGAGTCTGTAAGCGGCATTCAAACAGGTCGCGATAGCTTTGTATCCAGCGCGTCCAAGGCAGATTTCGATGAGAGAATTGCGGAGCTAAAGGATGAGTCGGTGAGCGACGCCGAACTTGGAAAGCGTTACGAACTGCCAGAGTTTTCAGGTTTCGACCTTCGTGCTGTTCGCCGAGCTTTAAGGGCGGATAAAACCAATAAGGAGTTCGTGAAGCGGTGGCTCTACCGTCCGTTCGATGTCCGGCCCATTCTGTTTCACGATAACAGCATCAAGCGAATGCGAGGAACGGTAATGAAAAGCCTCCTCAAACGTAACCTCGCTCTGATTTCAGTCAGGCAGTTGGCGAAGGCAGGTTTCTCCCACGTTTTCGTCACACGCTATATGGGTGACGGAAACACGATTTCGCTCAACACCCGCGAATACAACTACTACTTCCCGCTTCACATTTACCAAGACGAAGACCAACGATCTCTTGAACTTCAACCGACACTCAATTTTAGTCACAAGTTTCTGAATCAAGTTCGCGGTTTGCTAGGACTGAAAGCGGAGATCGTGCGCGGCCTGACGCCCGAAGACATTTTCCACTACGCCTACGCGGTGTTTCACAGTCCCGGCTACCGGAGCCGCTACGCGGAGTTTCTGAAGATTGATTTCCCGCGCCTGCCGTTGACCGGGAGCCTCACTCTATTCTGTGCGCTGGCCCGGCTCGGCGGCGAGTTGGTCGCGCGGCACCTGCTGGAATTTGAGGTAGGGACATCTCGCCGAGATGTCCGTGATTCGACGGACGGCTCGGCGAGCCATCCCTACCGGCAGATGACAGAATTTGTCGGCGGACCCCACCCGATTGTCGAGAAGGTCACCTTCTCGAACTCCACCGTGTGGGTGGACAAGGCGCAGACCACCGGTTTCCGAGGCGTGCGCGAGGACGTGTGGAACTTCCACATCGGCGGATACCAAGTCTGCGAGAAATGGCTCAAAGACCGCAAAGGCCGCGCACTTACGAAAGACGACATCGCCCACTACCAAAAAATCGCCGTCGCCCTGTCGGAAACCATCCGCCTCATGGCCGAAATTGATCAGGTCATCGAAACGCACGGCGGCTGGCCGGGAGCGTTTGCCAGCACTCCCACTCCAGATGCCGAGCCAGCAGAAACTGGAGGGACCGGTGCCGTCCGGTCCGACTTATCGCCCGAGGACGCCGAACCGCCTGCGGAAAAAGAAGAAGATCCACGGCGGCGACGGAGCACCGCCCTCCCGGCATCAACCGGCGACCTCCCCCTCGACATCGAAGGCGAACTCCCGCTCAACCGGGAAGTTCCAAAAAACTTCGACGACATCTACACGATGACGCTCGTCCGCGACTGGTTCGAGAAGAACGGCGCGTCCGACCGCGAGGAAGCCGCCAAAGGGCTCATCTACAGCCTCGGCTACGAGCGCGCCAGCCCCCGGCTCATGGAAGAATCGCAAAACGTCCTTCTCACCGCCGTCCGGCGGGGAGTCCTGAAAAACGAAAACGGGATCCTCTCGATCCTCGCGAGAGACATCCGGGACTACGAGCGCGAGTCGATGAAAACCGACTTCCTTGCCGCCATCGGCCGGGCATGGATCACCCGCGAGGATGCCATCCGGGAATTCGCCCGGTGGCTCGGCTACGCCCGCACCGGTCCCGCCATCGAGCAAACCGCGCGTTCCCTCATCAACGGACTCATTCGCGAAGACCGCCTCGAAGCCGACGGGCCAGAAAACATCCGAAAAAAATCCTGAAGATGTCTCCAACCAAAGAAGTGAAAGCAAGACCTGTCGGAAGGAAGCTGCCGGGGAAGCCAAAAGGTCCGCCTCCCAAACGAACACCGGAAGAGCTGAGCTACAAACCGGTGCGTGGGTTCAAACTGGATGGCATGTTTGGAGGCCAGGTAAAGCAACCATGGGATCGTTCAATTTTGCTGCTTCCCTACGAGGAATTCTCGGCAAAAGGGATGAATCCTCTTTACCGGCTCGACTGGATGGTTGAGATTCCCAACAGCGAATTTGCTCAGAGCCTAGGTTACGCGAAAATCCACTGCCGCTGCACGCTTTCCCTCGGGATCTGGCGCGAAAAAACCGGGCGGCTTCTCGTGCGGCTCAAGTCCACCAGATACTACCACGACTGCCTCTGCTACGAGCTGACCGGTTGGAAAAATATTCCTATTCAAGCCAAAGGCGAAATCCTCGATGATTCCCAAGTGCCTTGGATCGTGAAGGCTGCCTACGAAGAATGGGCCACCGACTGCTTTCTATATCCGGACGACTGATACCAAACGCACTGCGAAACAGGTAAAATATCACGGCGGTTTCGGCGAAACCGCCCTACCACCCGCCGGTAGGGATGGCTCGCCGAGCCGTCCGTCGATTCTACCTGTTTCGGTATACGAATGGTATGACAAACCAGAAAACCGTTCCCAAATACGCGCGGTGCCCCCCCCTCAGAACGATTTTCGGAGATGGCTGGGGAGGATGCCGAGTTGCTCGCGGTATTTGGCCACCGTGCGCCGCGCGACCTCCAGGCCCTGCTCGTTCAGGAGCCGGACCATGTCCTGGTCGCTGTGGGGGTGCCTGGATGATTCGTCCCGGACAAGCGCTAGGATTGCCTGCCGGACGCTTTCGTTGCTCACCGATTCCCCCTCGCTGTTGGTGTAGCCGTGGGTGAAAAAGTATTTGATCTCGAAAATCCCCTGCGGCGTGGCGATATACTTTCCCGAGGCCGCGCGGCTGACCGTCGTCTCGTGGACACCCACCGCATCGGCCACCTGGCTCATCGTCATCGGGCGCAGGTGGGCGGGCCCGTGGTCGAGAAACTCCCGCTGCCGGGACACGATCTCCCGCCCGATGTTCGTCAGCGTCTGCTGCCGTTGCTGGATGCTCCGGATGAAAAATTTGCCGCCCTTGATTTTGTCGCGGAGGTAATCGCGCACCTCGCGGGAAGACTCCGGGAGCATGTCTTTGTAGGAATCGGAGATGCGGAGCACCGGGATCTCATCCCCGTTCAAACGGACCGAATACCCGTCGCCGTCGCGCTCGACGATGATTTCCGGGATGACGATTTGTTCCGGTTCCGAGGAGAACGCTCGCCCGGGCCGGGGATCCAGCTTCGCGATCTCCCCGGCCGCAAACTGCACTTCCGCCACCGGGATGCCGAGGGCGGCCGCGATCTCCGGAATTTTTTTGCGGCCGAGTTCCTCGATGTGGTGGCGGACGATCCTGGCCTCGGTGGAATACTGGCGGCCCTGGCGTTTGAGCTGGAGAAACAAGCATTCCCCGAGGTTCCGTGCCGCGATGCCCGGCGGGTCAAACTCCTGGACTTTTTCCAAGATCCTCTCGACCTCGAGGGCGTCCGTCCCGGCGGCATAGGCGACATCCTCGGCATCCGTGCGAAAATATCCCTGCTCATCGAGATTCCCGATGATTTCGACGGCGATCCGGGCTTCGGGTTTCGGCCACGATGCGGTGAGCAGTTGTTCGAGGAGGTGCTCCTGGAGGGTCTGGGGCCTGGTCTGCGAGTCGAGGAAGTGCTGGCGCTTTTCGAGAGACTCTCTCGTCCAAGGCTCGGCGACGGCGCGCTGCGCGTAGTATTCGTTCCACTGGTCTTCGAGTTCGCTCCGTCGCTCCGGCTCCTCCGCAGGGTTTTCCGGCGGCACTTCCTCCAAGGCGGGATTCTCGCGGAGTTCGGTATCCACGAGTTGCCGGAGTTCGGTCAGCGGGGCCTGAAGAATATTCAGGCTCTGCTGCATCTGGGGCGACATCGTCTGCTGCAATGCCATCCCCGCGATCTGATCCATGCCTGCCATCGTTCACAAAGTCAGGCATGACAACTGCTCCTGCAAGCAATAATCACGCCAATCTGCCAGCCAGGTGGCTTTCTCTGATTTTCCGCGATTTTTGTCTTGCGCGGCGGCGCCGGTCCTTTAGTTTCTCACCTCCCGCATGGCGTCGGGGCATTCTGAATTTGCACCAATGTGTGGGGGTTCGTTGTCCCGGAAGATCCGGGGGATTTAGAAAAATACAATGCCCACAATCAACCAACTGGTCCGCAAAGGACGCCGCAAGATCACGGTCAAATCGAAGTCGCCCGCACTGGTGAATTGCCCGCAGCGCCGTGGCGTCTGCGTGCAGGTGATGACCCGCACGCCCAAGAAGCCGAATTCCGCCCTGCGCAAAGTCGCGAAGGTCCGGCTCACGAACGGACAGGAAGTGATCGCCTACATCCCCGGCGAGGGGCACAATCTCCAGGAACACTCGATCGTTCTCGTCCGCGGAGGCCGCGTGAAAGATCTTCCCGGCGTGCGCTATCACATCGTCCGGGGCACGCTCGACAGCCTCGGGGTGGACGGCCGCCGCCGCAGCCGCTCCAAATACGGCGCCAAACGCCCGAAGCCCGGCCAGGAAGACGCCAAGGGCAAAGGCAAGAAGAAGTAACAATTCCTCAGTAACAATTTCGCATTTCGCATTCTAAAAAGCTATGTCCCGCAGACGCCGAGTTATCCACAAAGAAGTCAAGAAAGACGCCCGTTATGCCAGTCCGGTCGTCGCCCGCCTGATCAGCGCCGTGATGCGCCGGGGGAAGAAATCGATTGCCGAGCGCATCGTCTATACAGCGATCGACAAGAGCCGGGAGGGGAGCGACACGGTTGATCCGCTGGAGACGCTCAACAAGGCGATTGAAAATGTGAAGCCCCGCCTCGAGGTCAAGTCCCGCCGCGTCGGCGGAGCGACCTACCAGGTTCCGATGGAAGTTCCTGCGGACCGCCAAATCGCGCTCGCGATGCGGTGGATCGTCACCTTTGCGGGCAACCGCAAAGGGGTCCCTATGGAAAATGCGCTGGCCTACGAGTTGAAAGACGCCGCCGCGGGGCAGGGGAACGCGATCAAGAAGCGCGACGACATGCACAAGATGGCGCAGGCCAACCGTGCGTTCGCGCACTTCCGCTGGTAGCCTCGTTTCCGCATCCTTCGATGCGAACGAAACGGGAGATACTCCAGGCCAAGTGGGAGGAGCTTTGGGGGTTTCTCGCGAGGCTTCCCGCCGCGCGCTGTTTGCATGCGGCGCTTTTTGTCTGGGTCATTTACTCCGGCGTGGTCGCGGCCATTGTGGCGGTCGATCCTGACGGGCGCTCGGCCACGCTGGAATACCAGCACGCCACGGATAACTGGTGGTCAGGAAAACCTCTCTACGAGGGCAAAAACCACTACCTCTACCTGCCCCATTTCGCGGTTTTTTACACTCCTTTCGAACTTCTGCCCCACCGCGTTGGCGAGCCACTCTGGCGGGTGGTTTGCCTGGGTTCGCTGGCGTGGGCTCTCTGGGCGGCGGCTTCGCGCCTCGCGCCTGCACAGAAGGAAGCAGTTTTCCTGATCGCCACCGTGCTGGTGTTGCCATCCTCGTTCGCCAGCGCCCGGAACGGCCAGGTGAACATGCCACTGGCCGCGCTCTTCATCCTCACCGCGCTTGCGCTTGCGAGAGAGAGGTGGTGGGCGGCGGCAGCAGCCTTGGCTTTGACCATCGTCTTCAAACCCATCGCGCTCGCGCCGATTCTGATTTGCGCGTTCATCTATCCGAAGCTTCGGGTTCCGATGCTGGTGGCTCTTCTCGTGGCAGCGGTTGTTCCGCTCGCCCATCCGGATCCTGCCTACGCGCTCGGCGAATACGGCGAATTTTTCACCAAACTCCAGTCTGCCGGAAAGCCGACAGGCAATTCCTGGTGCGATTTCGCCGGCATGCTGCGCGTGGCGGCAATCGATCTCCCCCCATCCGTCCAGTTTGCGATCCGTGCCCTGGCCGGCCTCCTCACGCTCGGGCTCTGCTGGCGGGCGGCCAAGTGCGCCGACGCGCTGCGCTCCGCGTTCACCGTCCTCTTCCTCACGATGGTTTACCTGATGCTCTTCAATCCGCGCACGGAGACCAACTCGTATGTCATGCTCGGCGCGTTTGTCGCCGTCTGGGCGGCGGTGGAGGGACTCGTTTGCCGGCGGCTCGACATCGCGCTGTGGGCTTCGCTGCTCGCCCTGCTCCTCGGAACAGAGAATTTCGGCCAGGTGATCTTTTCGCTGACGAACCTGTGGGCGAAGGCGCTCGCGACGGGCGCGCTGGGGATCTGGCTCGCGGCGCGGATACTGAGGACTCCGCCGGAACGTCCGGTTTTGATGGGTCCAAAGACCTACGAGTGAAGAAGGTGCCCCCGGGTGGACAGGGCTTCATCGACCGCTGCGAGAACGGTCTCCACGGAAATGTTTTTCATGCAGACATTGTCTTGGCATGACGTCTGGCGGTTGTTGGTTGCGCTCACGCACGGGCTGCAGGCGAGGCCGGCGGTGATCGTTTTGCAGCGCGGCAAGAGGACGCCGAAAAGCGTCGGGGTTTCCGGGCCAAACAGCACGACCGTATTGATCCCGGTGAGCGTCGCGAAATGGGCCGGGCCGCTGTCGTTTGTGACCAGCACATCCGCGAGGTTGTAGAGGGCGAGGAGTTCGCGGAGGGTGGTTTTTCCAGCGGTGCTGAAGGCCCGCTTGGACCCGACGGCCGCGACGATCTCCCCGGTTCGCGCGGCTTCGGCGGGCCCTCCGGTGAAGGCGATGAAGACATCTGGAGACAATGCGAGAATCCGCTTGGCGAGCTCGATATAGTTCGCGTCCGCCCAGCGCCGCAACGGGAGCAGGTCGCTGGCGTTGGCATTCAGAAGAACAAGCGCGCGCGGCCGTCCCCCGCAGCTGGCGGAGACCAGGTTGGTCACGGACTCGACCTCTGCGGCTGATGCGATGAAGCGCGGCGGTTCAAAGATGCGCGGATCCTGAGGCACCCATTGAAATTGGGGAAATGCCTCCGGCGGCATATCCAAGGCCGCGACGAGGCTCCGGAATGTGCTGCTGGTGTGGATGTGGGGGTTGTATCGGGGCCTGTGGGTGAACAGGTTCCCTCGCCAAGGGCCCTCCATGAAATACGCGTGAAAACCGATGCGTTTCGGGATGCCGGTCAGGAAGCAGAATGCGGCCGTGGCGCGCGAGAAAAACTCGAGGTCGATCAGGGCTTCGAGCCGCAACCTGCGGATCTCGAGGAGCCGCCGCAGCGAGCTCAGGACAATTTTTTTGAGGCTGCCGGTATCGACGGTCAGGACATTTTCCCGGGGGATCAGGTCGTGGGCATCGAGGATGAACCGGTTTTCATCAAAGACGAGGAAGTAAACGTTTTCGCGGCCGAACTTTCGGACCGCGTCCCCGATGGCGGCACCCGCGAGAACGGTCGAGCCCTGCTCGGCGAGTTTGACAAAGAGCAGGCCTTTTCTGCCGGAGGAGGCGGATTTTGGAAGCAGGCCACCGAGGGATCGGAGGCATTCACAGAAGATGCAGGCCGCGCCGCCGACCCACCTGTCGATCCGCTGAAAAAGCGGGGTATTCGAAGCCAGCCCTGCCATCAGTGCACGGGGAAAGGGATTTCACAGAAGCGCATCGAAAAAGTCATATCCTCCGGCGATCCGCCGCGCAACTCTCTTCATCGGCGGGAAGATTTGGTTTTGCAAAGCCTTGCGGTCGGGAGTATGACTCGACGGTCGGACACGAGTCCGGATTTTCAACAAACCCACATTCCCTATGAGCCAGTTCCCCGCCCGCCTGATCCTTCTTGCAGCCCTTGCGGTTTTTGTCGTCGGCTGCGCTTCTTCCGGGCCACAGGTTGACCCGGCGGTCACCGCCGCCGCCACCGCGCGCGGGGTCAATCCGGGGACGGTTCTTAAAATGTCGAACGCCCGGGTTCTCGACTACGACGACATCGTGAATCTTGTGAGCAAGGGCGTTTCGTCGAACACGATCGTCGCGTATCTCAACAGCACCCGGAAAGTTTACGATTTCAGCTACGCGCAACTGGCCGGTTTGAAATCTGCGGGAGCGACACCCCAGCTCCTCAACTATCTCACCGAGACGCAGGGGTTCTACGGAAACAACTCTCCCCGCCAGAAAGCCAGGGTGGCCAAGATGCAGAAGGACCAATACTACAACAGCCCATACTATCAGGACAAACAGCCGTTTGCCTACAATGCGCCGGCGATTGATGACTGGTATGATTCCGGCTACGAGGAATCGCTTTACAGCCCGTTTTCCTTCAACAACTGAGCCATGCCCACGGGCGTGCATCGCCGGCGGCCTGAGCGGTTTCTGCTTCCTCAGGTTCCTCTCGTCAGGGTCGCCGGTCGCATCCTCGGCACCCAAGAATCCGGACAGGCGACCGAGCTTTTCCTGTTCAAGTTTTGCGGGCAGCCGTGAAAGGGATCTGCGTTCTCTTCCGTCAGCGGCTCCCGTTTTTCGGGCTCCTGATCGCGGCTGTGGCGGGAATATTGTTTGCCTCGTCCGTCAGTTGGCCGCCGGCATTTTTTTGCACGGCCTCGGTCGGCTTTTTGCTGGCGGCGGTTTTTCTTCGTCGCGGCCCGTGGATTTTTGTTTCGGTGGCCTGCGCGTTTGCGTGCGTCCATCTCTGGCAAACCCGCGAGTCCACATCGTTCCGTCTGGCGGGGATCGCCGGGAGCGGGCGGTCGTTGGTGACGGCTTCCGGCGTGGTGGCGGCGAACCCGGTTCCTTACGGCGCGACGAGGGAGCGGTTTGCCATGCAGGTGGATCGAATGGAGATGGGCGGAAAAATCCTCAGCCCGTCCGCCCGAGTGTCGGTCGTCATGCCCGCGCCGGCACCCGCGCGCGGGGACCGCGTCAAGGTCGCCGGGAGCCTGCAGGCGATAAAGCCTCCGCGAAACCCGGGGGAGTTCAGCGCGAAGGACTGGATGGCCCGGAAGGGGATCGCCTGCGAGATCGAGGTTGCGGCGCCGGCTGATCTCGTGATCGAGAAGAAAGCCTCCGTGTTTTCGATCTTCACGGCGGCCGCCCGGAGCCGGCAGTGGATGGAGAAGACCCTGCGCGTCGGAATTTCCGGTGATCCGGTCGTCTGCGAGCTCCTGTCAGGAATGGTGCTGGGGGTGATCGCCGACGTTCAGCTTGCAGGGTGAATCCGGGCTATGCTTCACATCCGTGATGTTGACGGCCAGAACAGTGCCATTCCTGACCAGCGAAATTACAATCCAACAATGATGGCCGTCCCCGACCAGTTGAAATACTGAGCCGGGCTGGGGCATTACCGGGGTGCGAGCAGCAATTCCGCCAACTGAATTTCCCGACAGCGTTTGCTCACATCCGCGATCTGCTCCGGCGACTTACCCAAGGCTTTCAGGATGCGCTCAAAGGGCAGCGGCTTGGAAGTTTTTCCAACGGCTTCGTACTCGCCGAGCGAGTGACAGAAATCGCGCATCTGGGGGAAGCTGTAGTTGCGAAACCTGACAAAGACAGCATCCAGCATGGCGAGCTCCGCTCGTGACAATTCATTCGTCCCCGGATCGGCCTTCAAAGAAACTCGATTCGTGTCTGTATCGGTATCTGAAATGAACAGCTCCCAATCCTCACGGAATCGTGGGCAATCCCCCTTGGTTAAATCGTAGATATTAC
>Ga0118677_10004446_pt1 | contig 25527 bp, 26 predicted proteins | sample AliMusrvi5mmetaG_FD_86154 | JGI IMG/M metagenome (GOLD analysis project Ga0118677, IMG submission 86154)
GACGCAGGCGAGGGGTTCAGCCAGCGCGGCGTCCCGGTAGTCGAGATGGGGGGGAATAACGTACGTGTTCAGGCGCACAATCGGCGCGGGAATTTTGATAAATTCCGCATATGCGCCGTTATTAAACAGCAGATCTTCGCAGAGATTGACGCGTCCGCGACGGCAGTAGAAGCAGCGCAGGCAGGGCGCGGAATTCGCCGCCACGATGCGCTGGCCGATCTCGAAGCCCTTCACACGCTCGCCCACCGCCACCACGTCGCCGGCCAGTTCGTGGCCGAACAGGGCGGGCGGCATGATCATGCGGGCGTGGTAGCCGCGCAGGAAGACTTTGAGGTCCGTGCCGCAGGTCAGGGCGGCGCGCACGCGCACCAGGAGATCGTCCGGGCCAACGTCGGGAACGGGAACCCGTTCCACCTGCACGTGCTGTTTGCCGTAGAGAACGGCGGCGAGCATAGTCTCGTTCAAGAGTACGACTCCGCGGGAAGATTGGCGGACTGCGATTGCGGTTGCACCACGATCTTCAGAGGATTCTCCTCCGGAAATTCGCCGGGATGCGTTGCGAGGCGGAATGCAAAGTCGATCTTATCAAGCGGAACGCGGTGCGAGATCAGCAAATGCACCGGCAATTTCCCGCTGAAAACCAGGTCGGCAGACTCTGCCTGGAGATCGACCGAAGCGCTGTAGGAGCCGAGCAGGGAGCGTTCGCCGACGCAGATACTGGCGCCGGAAAGCTCGATGCGCTCTTTATCGGAGGTCTGGGCGAAGAGCATGATTTTGGCGCCCGGGCGGGTGGAGCGGATGGCTTCTTCGACCAGTCCCCTCACGTTGGTGGCGACAAAGACCATGTCCGCGCCTCGGCCAGCGGTCAGTTCTTTCAGTTTTGCGGCGACGTCTTCCGTGCGCGGGTCGAGCGCGAAATGGGCGCCGCACTCACGGGAGAGAGCCAGGCGGGAAGCGATCGCATCCGTCGTCACGATGGTGCAGCCGCGCAGTTTCAGCAGCATGGTGAAGATCAGGCCGATAGGCCCCTGTCCCTGAACCAGAACTACATCGTCCGGCTGCGGATCGCACTGTTCCACCGCTTTGACGCAGGTGTTGACCGGTTCCACGAAGGCCGCGGTTTCGAAAGGCACGCCGTCCGGAATCTTTTCGACGCCGCGTTCGACGATCCAGTCCATCACGCGAACGTACTGCGCGAAGCCGCCGCCGGCCGGTTCGAAACCCGCCGTAACGCCGACCTTTTTATAGACCGGACACTGCGCGTAGAGCTTCCGGCTGCAGTAGAAGCAGGCGCCGCACGGGATGTGGTGGAAGACAATCACTCGGTCGCCTGGCTGGTATTTGGTGACGTTCGCGCCGACCGCCGCAACCACTCCGGCCGTCTCATGTCCATAGATTCGCGGCGGCGTCAGCAGGTTGTATTCAATTTTCTTCAGATCCGTGTGGCAGACGCCGCAGGCTTCCACGCGAATAAGAATCTCGCCGGGACCGATGTCGGGAATCGCGACCTCATCCACGGAAACCACGCTGTCGCCCCGATAGACCGCGGCGCGCATGAGATCAGAAGGTGCAGTTGGCAAGAAATTCTCCCAGGTTTTTGGATGCGAGCGCGGCGCGCCCGGAGAGACGAATCAGCTCTCCAAATCGTTTTACCGGACTGTGCAGGGCGCCCGCAAGCAGGCGCGGAATATGAATTCGCCCGTCACTCATAAAGAAGTCATTAAAGTTATTGGCAAAATCTTCGTTCGCCAGGTCGCTGACCGCGCGCACGCAGAAGAACGGAACGCCAAGTTCTTCAGATGCGCGAGCCGCGCCCGCCGCTTCCATTTCGACGACAAGACCGCCGGATTTTCGTAAATCGCGTTTTTCGGCGGCGGTTTGCGCGATGCGTGATACGGAGATTAACGGGCCGGTTGCGGCGGCCGGACTTTCGGGCGAGGCAACCTTGTAGTCGCCGCCGGGACCCTGGATGCTGGTAGCGAGGACAATCTCCCCGATGTGGAGGGCTTCATCCAGAGCTCCGCAAAAGCCGATATTGCAAACCGCGCGGGCATCGCGGACAGTCTGAACGGCGGAATAAGCCCGTTCCCAGCCAGCGCCGTTAGCGAGCGCAATTACCGGCGAATCCCGCCACTTCCCTGCCCTGGCCCAATGCACGGGAAGCGAAAGCTTTTCCAGGCCCTTCCAATGCGCGACCCAGGGTTCGCACTCGCGCGGGTCGGCCGCCACGAAGAGGAGGGGGGCCGTCACGCCGTCGGCCTCTGGAACCAGCCGATCGCCTCCACCAGAGCCTCTCTGGCCGGGCCCGGCTGAAAGCCGAGTTCGCGGGCGGCTTTCGCATGACTCACCCACATCTTCTTTTTCGCCATGCGGACGGCTTCCATCGGCGCTCGCGGCGGGATGCCGGTGAGATGCGCGAGCCCGGTGGTGACGACTCCGGCGGTCCAGGCGACAAAGTACGGCAGACGGATTTTCGGCGCGGTACGGCCCGTGATGGACGCCATCTCGCCCAGGATCTGGCCGAGCGTCATGTTTTCCGCGCCGAGGATGTAGCGCTCACCCACCCGACCGTGTTCGCACGCCAGCAGGTGGCCCAGGGCAACGTCGCGTACGTTCACGACGTTGAGTCCGGTATCGATGTAGGCCGGCATGGCGCCGCGGAGAAAGTCCTGCACGATCTGTCCCGTGGGGGTCGGCTTGAAATCATGATCGCCCATGGGTGCGGTCGGGTTCACGACCACCACCGGGAAACCGGTGCGCGCAAAATCCAGCGCGACGGCCTCGGCCTGGAATTTCGACCGCTTGTAGGCGCCTGCCATCTCCGTCATGCTGACGGGCTGCGTTTCATCGCCGACTCCGTCCTTCGGCACGCCGATGCAGCCGACGGTGCTTGTGTAAACGAAGCGATCTACTCCCGCGTCACGAGCTGCGGTGAGCATGTTCCGGGTGCCGTCCACATTCGACTGATACAACTCCTGAGGGTTCTTCGACCAGAGACGGTAGTCGGCCGCGACATGGAAGACGCGCTCACAGCCGGCGACTGCCCGCCGCAGAGAGTCGGCATCCCGCAGATCGCCTTCCGCGCGTTCGACATCGAGGGCAGGAATCCGGCTGCCGGATCGGACGAGAGCCCGCACCTTGTGGCCGCGCTCCAGCAGCAGACGCGCAACGTGCCATCCGACGAATCCGGACGCACCAGTGACAAGAGTGGGCCGTGCGCTGCTCAAAGAGTCCGAATCAGCCCGCGTGCTGCCTGACAAACGTCGCCAGTGCCAGCAACGGGAAGTAGAGGCGGTAGTAATGGTAGTTGAGGTAAAAGACCTTGGGGAAACCGGTTCCGGTAGCCAGGTCTTCCTGCCAGGAGCCGCCTTCCTGCTGGCGGGTGATCAGGTACTCGATGCCGTTTCGCACGCTGGAACTGTAGGTATCGCCGCCCGCCATGAGTCCCATGAGAGCCCACGCGGTTTGGGAAGGCGTGCTCTCCGCGGGAGTGAACAGGTCGTTGTCGTAGCTGGCGCAGCTTTCGCCCCAGCCGCCGTCGGGATTCTGGATGGAGCGCAGCCACTCGTTGGCTCGCTGGATATGCGGTTCGTGGTCGTCTTCACCCATGGCACGAAGGCCGCGCAGGGCAAAGCAGGTTCCGTAGATATAAGCGACGCCCCAGCGTCCGTACCAACTGCCGTCGGAAAGCTGCGTGCGCGTCAGGTAGTCGACGGCGCGCCGGCAGGCGGGGTGATTGCGGTCGAAGCCGTTGGCCGCGAGTGCTTCAAGAGTCCGCCCGGTGATGTCCGCGCAGGTGGGATCGAGCATCGCATTGTGGTCCGCGAAGGGGACGTGGGTGAGGATTTCCCAGTTGTTATCCACGTCGAACGCAGCCCAGCCGCCGTCCTTCGACTGCATAGCCAGCAACCAGTCGAGCGCCCGCTGCCGAGTGGCTTCCTGGGCGCGCGGGTCGGAGGCGCTCATGTGCGGGAAAGCCAGCATCACCATGGCGGTATCGTCGATATCGGGATACCAGTCGTTCTCGAATTCGAAGGCCCAGCCGGAAGGCTCCGTGTAAGGGCGTTTCACCGACCAGTCGCCGTTGCGGCGGATTTCGCGCCGCAGCAGCCAGTCGGCGGTTTTCGTCAAAGCGGCGGAGTTGCCGAAGCCCGCCTCGCCCAGCGCATAGGCGCCAATCGCGGTGTCCCAGACCGGTGAAAAACACGGCTGGAAGAAGAGTTTCTCGCCATCGTCCACCATCAGGCGTTCGAACTGGCGGAGCGCTTCCTGGCGCGTCGGGTGATCGGCTTTGTAGCCCAGGACGTCCATCGCCATGATGGAGTACTGCATGGGCGGATAGATGGCGCCGAGGCCTTCGGAGTGCCGCATGCGTTCGAGCATCCAGTGCTCGCACTTGCGGAGGGCGGTCTGACGGATGCGCGCGAAGCCGTACTTCTCCCAAAGCTTCAGAATCTTATCCGACTGGATAAAGGTCTTGCGCCAACTCAGCAGCGCGCCATCGCTCTCAAACGAAATGCTTTTGCCGGGAATAAATAGTTCTTCGAGGTTAAAGCCCGCGGGGACCGGGCGGCGCGGATCGAGCGCATGCACAATGGCAAGCGAGACCACGATAGCGCGCGTCCAGGACGACATCTGGTAAAGAAGCTTGCCGGGGAGCAGGAGAACTTCCGGCGGGATGCTGGGCGTGCCTTCTCGCGGGTAGAGGTCGAACAGGCTCAGGTTGACCTTGGTGTAGCTGTTGGCTTCCTGGATACCGCCGAGTTCGATGATGCGGTCGCGCAGCCGGGCCAGACGCGGGTCGTCCGGAGGCAGTTTGTCGTAGATCAGACTGGCGAGTTTCAGCGCGAAGTAAGCTTTGACGCTGGCGCTGATCTCGCTGGGTCCTTTCACATAGATATTGAAGCCGCCATCGGGCAACTGCTGCGAGAGGATGCGATCCGCGGCGCGCCCGATCTGCGCCCGGTTGGGCGGATTCCACACGCCGTCCACCGGAGCGTGGAGCCAGATCTGGAGCAGGATGTAATCGGATTCGAGCGTGGTGTCGGCCGTGAGCAGGGCACACCAGTAACCGTCCGGGTGCTGCAGTTCGACCAGGTGACGGGCCGCCCTCTCCAGGGTTTGCTGGGCGGAGGCGACCAGCGCGTCGCTGATTTGAAGGCTCGAGGTCATTACGCGTTGCTGAGAGGCGCGGCGGGTGCGCCGACGCCCACGATACGATGCAATTGCGCGGCCGCGCCCGCCAGTTCCGGCGGCAGCGAGAAGCGCACGTCTTCTTCGATCATTTCCACTTCTTCCAGCTGGTGATAGCCTTCCGCATGGAGGGCTGTCACGATCTGGTCCACCAGGTGCTCCGGCGCCGAAGCGCCCGCCGTCACGCCAACGCTGCGCGCCGACACCAGCCAGGCCGGATCGACATCGCTCCAGTCGTTCACGAGGAAAGACTGGACACCGTAATTATGGCCGACTTCCACCAGGCGCTTGGAGTTCGAACTGTTCGCCGAACCCACGACGAGCAGCAGATCGCAGAACTGCGCCACGCCTTTCACGGCCATCTGACGGTTTTCGGTCGCATAACAAATGTCCTGCGATTTCGGTCCGCGGATCATGGGGAATCGTTCTACCAGACGCGCCATGATGTCTTTGGTTTCATCCAGACTTAAAGTCGTCTGCGTAAGGTAAGCGACGCGCGTGGGATCGGAAATCTCGAGTGCGTCCACGTCCGCCACCGATTCCACGAGAACCATCTTGTCCGGCGCTTCGCCGAGGGTGCCGATCACCTCATCGTGATTTTTGTGACCAATCAGGACGATGGTGTAGCCTTCCCGCGCGAATTTCACGGCTTCGAGGTGAACTTTGGTGACCAGCGGGCAGGTGGCATCGATGATGGAAAGTCCGCGCTGTTTGCCCTGGCGGCGGACTTCGGGCGAAACGCCGTGGGCGCTGAAAATCGCGCGGCCGTTGTCGGGCACCTCGGCCAGTTCTTCCACGAACACCGCGCCCATCTCCCGCAGTTCTTCCACGACGTGCTTGTTGTGCACGATTTCCTTACGGACATAGACCGGGCGGCCATAGAGGTTGAGCGCGATTTTCACCACATCGATGGCGCGCACGACGCCGGCGCAGAATCCCCGCGGCTTCAGAAGATAGATTTTCTTTTGGTCACCGGGGTTGCCGGCGATAGGCTTGAGAGGCATAAGGAAGACGCGGAAACTCCAAGTATATCATCGGGAAAGATGGGGGAAGGATTACCGGACCCTCGGGAGAAGAGCATGCGGGCACAACGATTCAGAGACGGATTTGGCTTCGAAAACCTGCGTCTGGAAGAACTTCCGGATCCGGCGCCGGGACCGGGACAGGCGGTGGTGCGGGTTCACGCGTGCTCCCTGAACTACCGCGATCTGGTGGTGGCGCGCGGGGGGTACGGCAGGGCGGTACAGGCGCCGCTGACGCCGCTTTCCGACGGCGCGGGCGAGGTGCTTTGGGTGGCGCCGGGCGTGACGCGCGTGAAACCGGGGGACCGCGTTTGCGGCATCTTCATGCAGCGGTGGGTCGAGGGCGGGCCGGACGACGACAAATCCGCGTCCGCGATGGGCGGCGCCATGAACGGCATGCTGGCCGAACAGGTGTGTCTGGACGCGTCCGGACTGGTGAAGATCCCGGAACACCTCTCCTATGAAGAAGCGGCTACCCTGCCCTGCGCGGCCGTGACCGCCTGGAACGCGCTGTTCCGCTCGGGCGCACTCCGGCCGGGCGAGTCCGTTCTGGTGCAGGGCACGGGGGGCGTCTCGCTCTTCGCGTTGCAGTTCGCGAAGATGGCCGGCGCGAAGGTGATCGCGACTTCATCGAGCGACGCGAAACTGGAACGTCTGCGCGAGATGGGCGCAGACCTGCTCATTAACTACAAGACGAATCCGGACTGGGACAAACCGGCGCGGGCGTTTACGGGCGGCGTGGGCGTCGATCATGTGATCGAGGTGGGCGGCGCGGGCACGTTGCCGCTGTCGATTAAAGCGGTTCGCCGGGGAGGCCACATCGCGCTGATCGGAGTTTTGACCGGGACGGGCGAGATGGATCCGCGCGCGCTGATGCTGAAGCAGATCCGGCTGCAGGGAATTTACGTGGGCTCCCGTGAGATGTTCGAGGAAATGAATCGCGCCATTTCGAATGCGGCGCTGAAGCCGGTGGTGGACCGGGTGTTTCCTCTCGAGGAGACCGTGGCCGCCATGCAGTATCAGGAGAGCGGCGCGCATTTCGGCAAAATCGTGATCCGGCTCGCCTGACGCGCGCGCCGGACGTGGAAGCTATGGTTACCGAAGCCGACATTCTGGCCGCGCGGATCCTGATCGTCGACGACCAGGAGTTGAATATCGATCTGCTGCGGCGCATGCTCCGTTCGGCGGGCTACTCGTCGGTGAGCGCGATCACGGATCCTCGGCAGGCGTGCGAACTCCACCAGCAGAACAGCTACGGGCTGATCCTGCTCGATCTGCAGATGCCGGGAATGGACGGCTTCGAGGTGATGGAGGCGCTGAAGGAGATCGAGACGGACAGTTATTTGCCCGTGCTGGTGATCACCGCGCAGCCGGACCACAAGATCCGGGCGCTGAAGGCCGGGGCGAAGGATTTCGTCAGCAAGCCGTTCGATTCTTCCGAATTGCGGGCGCGCGTTCACAACATCCTGCAGGTCCGTCTGCTGCATCTGGAGCTGAAACAGACGGTGCGGGAGCTGGAAGAGAGCCGGGAAGTGATCCGGCTGAAGAACCTGGCCGAAAAGGAAAAGATGGAGCAGGAACTGGCGCAGGCGGAAGAGACGCAGCGCAGCCTTCTGCCCGTGACTCTGCCCGATTTCCGGAACTACCGGATCCGCGCCTGGAACAGCCCGACCCGCTACGTGGGCGGCGATTTTTACGACTTTCTGGAGCTGGAATCCGGCCACTGGATGGGGGCGCTGGCGGACGTTTCGGGCAAAGGGATTCCGGCGGCGCTGCTGAGTTCGCTGGCTTTAGGCGCGCTGCGGATGGCGTTTCAGGCGAGCACGGAGCCGGGAGAGGTGGTGAAACGGGTCAACCAGCTGCTCTGCGAGAAGTCGCTCGAATGGCAGTTCGTTACCTTGTTTTTATTCGTGCTGGACGCTGCGGGTACGGGTCAGTTCGTCAGCGCGGGGCACAATCTTTCGGTGGTTTATCGGGCGGCGAGCGGGAAGACGGACGAACTGCGGGGCGAGGATTACTTTCTGGGCATGTTCGATTTCGCGACGTATACGGCGCGTCCGCTGAGCCTGGATCCCGGCGATATTCTGTTCGTTTACTCGGACGGGCTGTCGGATGCGCGCAATGAGGCGGACGAGACGTTCGGGAACCGGCGCGTGATGCAGGCGGTGCGGGAGAACGCCGCGCTGGGGGGCGCCGCGATCGAGCGCAGTCTGCTGGAAGAGATTGGACGGTTCACGGGGAATATGCCACAGACGGACGACATCACTTTTGTGGCGGTGGAGCGAGTGATTCCGATAACCTGAAGCGGAGGAGTCCGCTTCATGGCACGTCATCCGGACTGGTCACAACGCCCTGCCGCGGACACCGGCGGCCCGTCCGTGATGAGGGTTTTGTTTGACCATGGCACGCCGGCAACGCTGGCCCGCCACGTCCTGCGATTGCAGGCTCTGGCCGAACCACCGGAGAATGATACCGGGAGGGGGAAGGGTCCTCCGGTCGGTGCGGTTCCTGAGTGCCTAAAGAAGCGCTATTACCAGGCCCGGAATCATCCCGAAGTGACGCTGATTGTACGTTGCGATTTCGTACCCCGACTCTAACGCCGTGACACCGATCTGCAGATCTGCAAACGGGATCACTTTGCTTTTTTTTTTGCCTCCCCGTTGATCTGTGCCGCCCGCTCGCCCATCTCCCTGGGTGAACGGTTCCACCCGGATCGCCGCGTAGACCTCCCGCAGGTAGAGGCTCCGTCTTTCGGCCCGTTCCGCCGTGTCGGCCCGCCAAATACCGTGTCCCGGTTCGATCACGCTGATTGCCGACATCGCAATCATTTTGTGTCCCGTGCTCATTTTGATTCTTCGCAGCAGTCCGCTCACCGTCTCGGCGCCTCGCTCTGCCTGGATCAGAACGCTGGAATCGAGGATCAGTCCCAAGCCGGAGGTTCCAGGGCTTCACGATTCGAATTGACGCCTTCCTGAACATCCCGCGCGAAGTCTTCATCCGGCACCGGCGCATACCCCAGGCGAGCCTCAAACGCCTCCGCAATCGCGATACACTCATCGATGGAACGGCCTGCACTTTGCAGTTCTCTGATCACGGCCACCGAGCGATGCCCAGCATCGATCAGCACCTCATTGCCTTCTCGCACCTGCTCCAGCACTGCATGAAAATCCCGAGTCGCTTCCGATTCCGTCATGTGAACCCGCACCATCACGTCGGCACCCCACTTCGATAATACGTCTTCCTCCCCGCTTCAAAACCGGGCGGTTCACGGGGAATATGCCACAGACGGACGACATCACTTTTGTGGCGGTGGAGCGGGTGATTCCCGGCGCGGTTTGACGGATAATGAGGGCCGAGGCCATCATGACTTCGATTCAGGATCAAAGCCCGACACCGGAAACCACGAGACGCCTGGCGTTTCAGTTCTGGCAGGAGCGCGGATCGCCGATCGGCAGTCCTGAGGTCGACTGGTTTCGGGCCGAAGAGGCGTTGGCGAGGGCGCGGGGTGAGGAAACCCCGCCGTTGCTGGAACTGGCGAAAACGATCGGGTCCACCCTGGGCAGCCTGGCTTCCCTGCTCCATACCGCGACCGAGTAACGTGCTCATTTCTCTCCGTAACGCAACTTACCTGTTCCGCGTACACTATTAGGAACCGTAGTCCCCGCACGGGGGTTATACTCAGAAACAGGAGACGCCCTCCGATGAACTTTCTCTTCCGGCCCGTCCAGGCTTTCCGGCCTGTCAAAAAATCTATCGCCGTTGCCGCTGTATTCTCCCTGCTCGCTCCCCTGTCGACTTTCGCCGCCGACAAGAAGAAAGATCCCGACGAAATCGGGAATCGCGATGTCGGCAAGGGTGTGAACTTCTACTCGATCGAGAAAGAGATCGGGATGGGCAAACAGATGGCGCAGGAAGTGGAGCGCCAGGCCAAGATCGTGGATGACCCGATCGTGGCGGAATACGTGAATCGCGTGGGTCAGAACCTGGTGCGCAATTCCGACGCGAAGGTGCCGTTCACCATCAAGGTGATCGATTCGGAAGAAATCAACGCGTTCGCGCTGCCGGGCGGATTCTTCTTCGTGAACACGGGCGTGCTGCTGAATGCGGACAACGAAGCGGAAATGTCGGGCGTGATGGCGCACGAGATCGCCCACGTGGCGGCGCGGCACGGTACGCGGCAGGCGACGCGCGGGCAACTGGTGCAGTACGGCACGCTGCCGCTGATCTTCATGGGCGGTATCACCGGCTACGCAATCTATCAGGGCATGGGCCTCGCGGTGCCGCTGGGCTTCCTGAAGTTCAGCCGCGGCTTTGAATCCGAAGCCGACATGCTGGGCCTCGAATACATGTACAAGGCGGGTTACGATCCCCAGTCTTTCGTCGACTTTTTCGAAAAAGTGCAGTCGCAGGAAAAGCGGAAGCCGGGGAGCGTGTCGAAGCTGTTCTCCTCGCATCCGCCGACGGACGACCGGATCAAAAACTCGCAGGCCGTGATTCAGAAGTACCTGAAAGAGAAGCCGGAGTACGTGGTCAACACGAGCGAGTTCAACGACGTGAAGACGCGTGTGATGGCGATGCACAACCGGCGGAAGGTAGACGACGTGAAGGATGCGGGACGTCCCACGCTGCGGCGGAATCCCAATGGTCAGATCGACGCCAACGGGGATGAGAAAGCCCCGAAGACGGATCAGGAAGATCGCCCGACTTTAAAGCGCCGGGACAATTAGATTCGGGATCAGACCGGATGAGAAAGGGGAGCGGCCATTCGGTCGCTCCCCTTTTTTACGTTCTGTGCCGGCATCAGGGCAAAAGCCGGCGATACTGCACGAAACCGGTGCGCTCGGCGACCTGATCATACAGGCCCATCGCGGCGGTGTTGGTTTCGTGTGTCAGCCAGTAGACACGGCTCGCGCCCGCTTCCTCCGCGGCCGTATACACCGCCTCAATGAGTTTCCGGCCGATGCCGCCGCCGCGAAAATCCGGCGCGGTAAACAGGTCCTGCAGGTAGCAGTAAGGTCCGGCAGTCCAGCAGGAGCGATGAAAGATATAGTGAACGATCCCCTGCAGCTGGCCCTCAACGAACGCACCAAGCGCGAAGACCGGCTCCCGCGGGTCGTGAAATCGCTGCCACGTCAGTTCCGTGACAGCAGGATCCGGGGGCGAGCGGTAGAACTCCCGGTAGCCGTTCCATAAGACTTCCCAGCGGGCGCGGTCCGCGTCCGTCAGAGTACGAACATCGCAGGCATGCATCTGTACTTAGAATAAAAAACCGCCGGGAAGGCACCAGGCTGCATAGCGGGATGCGGTCTTACCCTGATGCCGCGATACGATAGCGGTAGCAGTATGTCCGCCTTGCTTCCGCGCCTGCGAAGTGATCTCGACTTCATGCCGTCTCCGGTGGAAGACCGGCCGGGTCTGCTCATCCGCGATTCCCTGCACTATTCCGAATCCGTTCTGATCATTCCTCCGGCGCTGGTGGAGTGCCTGAGTTGTTTCGACGGCGAGCAAACGACACTCGATCTGCGGCAGTTGCTGGTCACGATCACGGGCGATTTTCAGGTGGGCGAACTGGAAGCCGGCCTGATGGAGGCGCTCGCGCAGAGCGGCTTTCTGGAAGACGAAGTCTTCCTGCGCATGAAGGCGGACCGGGAGCGGGCCTTTGCCGAATCGCCGGTGCGCGAACCCGCCCATGCCGGGAGCGCTTATCCCGATCATGAGGAGGAACTGCGCGGCGTGATCGATGCGTGGATGGCTGAAGGGCCGACCGCGGAGCCCTGTGCAGCCGCGACAGGCCGGGAAGGTATACTCGGCATCGCCGCTCCGCACGTCAGCCCGCAGGGCGGTTATGAGAGCTATCGCGCGGCTTACCGGCAGCTGGGTCCTTCGCTCCGCGACAAGACTTTCGTGATTCTGGGAACCTCGCACTACGGCGCCGCGGAGCGGTTCGGGCTGACCCGGAAGGATTACCGCACGCCGTGGGGAGAAGCGAGGACCGATCGCGCGCTGGTGGAGGAACTGACGCGCCGGGCGCGGCCGGCCATCGCCACGGAAGACTACTGCCACTCCTTCGAACATTCCATCGAGTTCCAGGTAATCTTCCTGCAGTATCTTTTTGGCCCCAACGTGCGCATTCTGCCCGTTCTGTGCGGCTCTTACGCGCACAGTATTTACCTCGGCGGCAAGCCGGAGGCCGACGATGCGGTGAACAATTTCCTGGACGTGCTTGGCGATATCGCGGCCCGCGAGGGAGATCGGCTGCGGTGGGTGCTGGGAATCGATCTGGCGCACATCGGGCGGCGCTACGGCGATCTCTTCGATGCCACCGCGAATCGGGACGAGATGCAGGATGTGGCCGCGCGCGACCGGCAGCGCATCGACCGGGTAATTGCAGGCGACGCGGCCGGCTTCTGGGATCTGGTGCAGGAGAACCGGGACGACCTGAAATGGTGCGGTTCGTCGCCGCTCTACACGTTCCTCAAAGCCGTACCACAGGCGCGCGGCGCGGTGGAGCGTTACGAACAGTGGAACATCGATGAGCAGAGCGTGGTGAGTTTCGCCGGCCTGTCTTTTCGCTGAAGCATCAACGGCGGACGTAGACCGCGACGCCGCCGGGACTTACGGTGAACCGGTCGACATGGTGCTGCAGGTCAAACCACTCGGCCACGGTGGCGTTCGGGAAAAGCGGGCGGACGAAGGCGTCGATCAGGAAATCCAGTGCCGCGCCTTCCATGGCGACGCCCGAGATTTCCACCCGGGCGACATCGACGCGCGCGCGCCCGTTGCGGGACTGCACAAGAGCCGTGACCTGAACCGGTCTGACGCCGGCGAGAAGATTCCGCAGCAGCCATCCGGCCGGCTCGCCGGTGGCCGCCTGACGCATCTTCAGGAAATCGATCTCGGCATAGCCGGTGGCCTGGCCCGCGCCAAGCACCAGACGAGGATTGCGCGCGCCCTGCGGGGCCAGAGACTGCGCGACGTCGCGAACCCAGGCATCCAGTTCGGCGGGCCCAAAACGAACGGAAGCGCCGGGCGGCAGGCCTCGCTGCAGGCTTTCCAGCTTCTGCCAGGCGGACTGACTCAAAGCGGACTGCGTGCCGACAGCGGGCGTCTCCGCCGCGGCTGGCAGAACGGCTGCAGCCACGAAACAGAGCAACGCGCGAAAATGTCCGGTCCACGTCACTTCTTTATTGACGCACAAACGGCCGGGATGGCGTACGGCTGTTCCCTTCGGCCACAATGAGGGTTGGTGACGATTCGCGCCGCTACCGAGGCGGACTATCCCGCAATTGCCCGGATCCAGGCTTCCTGTCCCGAAGCGGCGCAGTGGCCCGTGGGCGATTATTCCGGTTTTCAGACGCTGCTGGCGGTCACGGAAGCGGGTTCCGCCGGCTTCTGCGCGTGGCGGCAAACGGCGCCCGACGAAGCGGAACTGCTCAACCTAGGAGTCGCGCCCGCGTCGCGGCGCCAGGGTGTCGCGGAGGCGCTCTTAAGGGCGCTTTGCGGCGCGGCTTCCGGGGACATTTTCCTCGAAGTCGCGGAGCCGAATTTCCCCGCAATTGCGCTTTATTGCAAGCTCGGCTGGGAGCCTGTCGCGATCCGCAAAGGTTATTACGAAGCGGGCCGCGTGAACGCGGTTGTGATGAAGAAACGTTCATGGTAAAGTCCTGGTTAGACAGGCCATTTGATCGGCCTGCACTTCAACTGAAGTGAAGCTTCCCACCGGGTCGCGGAATTCAGAACGCGGCCAGGCGAGGCAACTCCACTCGAGGAGAGATGCCCGGAATGGACAGGAATACGCTCGAAGAGACCAAAGCGCATCTGATGCAGACGAATGAGCAGTATCGGGAACTCTTACGACAGCACCACGAGTACGACGCGCTGGTCGAGGCGCTGGAAGGGAAACACGTCCTGACAGCCGAAGAAGAGTTGGAAGAGCATCGTCTGAAAAAGCTCAAACTCCATCTGAAAGACCAAATGGAACAGATGGTGAAAGAGCATTCGCCTCAACACGCTGTAAGTTGAAGAACATCGGGTGCGCCAGCACCGCGACGAAAGTCGACACGCCCGGCCAGCCCCTGAAGCGGCCGGGCTTTTTTTATGCATTCGGAATTTCCGGAAGAACCCGTTCGAATTCCTGTCACCGACGTTCTCGATTTGCACAGCATTCCGCCGCGCGATGTGAAAGCCGTGGTGGAGGAGTATCTGTCCGAGGCGCGGCGTCTGGGACTCACGGCCCTTCGGATCGTTCATGGCCGCGGGATCGGCGTGCAGCGCGAAACGGTGCGGAGAGTTCTGGCGAGGACCGAGTTCGTGACCAATTTTGCAGATGCGCCGCCCGAAGCGGGCGGGTGGGGCGCGACCGTCGTTACCTTAAGACAGTCGTTACATTAAGACAGTCGTTACATTAAGACAATCGTTACACTGAGAGGCGGGGGCGTCCCGCCGGCGCGGTGACCAGTTTCAGCCCGACCGTCGAAAACCGAGTGCGTTCGGCCGTGAGGGGGCATTCTGGATGACCCGGGCCGCCGCCGGATGCCGGTCGAAAGCGCCAAAGCCCAGCAGGAGCAACTCGCGGAGCAGAGACCCGAAGGGTTCCTCCAGCGTGTGGATTTGGGCGAGCAGTTCTTCGGGATCGGGCTTATCGACATGCAGTGCCCAGCTCTGGCGCCCGGAATGCGCGAAATCCTCCGCGGTGCGCGAAAACAGGGCAGCGGAGAGCTGATTCGCGTCGCTGTCGCGAATTCCGCACTGGCGCAGCATGCGGGCCACGCCGTCGAGCAGAGGCGTAAAACCCGCTGTGCCGAGAGTCAGGGCGGCATCGAAGAGAGCCTCGGAGCCGGGCTGAATCGACACCGGTTTCGCTTTGAGCTCACGAACGAACCGGTACGCGTGCGTCAGCGCGGGCGCGCTTCCGTCGACGGCCAGCCGACCCGGCAGTCCGCAGTGTTTCAGTCTGGCGACACTGGCGCCGGCATCGCGGAGTTGCCCCATCAGCGCGGCGCCCGGATCGCAGTCGCAGAAAATGAGCGATTTTCCTGCCCACTGAATCGAGGCCGATTCGAGCGCGCCCCAAAGGGCGGAAAAGTGTTCCCGGGGGGAACAAAACAGAATCAGCCGGATGTCGTTGAATTCCGTGAGTGAGCGCGCCGGCCATCCGCCCTGCAGGGTGTTCGCGATGCGGCTCGCGACCCGGAACGAAACGGCGCCTACCGGGCCCAGAGCGCGCGCGTTGCGCGGCAGTTGCCCCGCGAGGCTGGCGCTGACCGCTCCGGCGCCCACGATTCCGTACTCGGGCTCAATACTCGTCTGGACTGCGGAAGGCGAACGCATGACAGGACAGGTTTATCCGTGTAAACACAAATGTCTATACGGCGTTCGCACGAATTTGTTTGATTTTATCCCGAATCTGTGCCGCTTTTTCGAATTCAAAGTTCTTCGCCGCCCCTCGCATCCTCTCTTCCAGCTCCGCGATATACCTGCCGCGCTCTTCCGGATTCAATTCCTCCTCGGGCCTGTCCGGCTCCGCGGGAACCGTCACATAGTCGCCCTCGGCGATCCGGACCAGCGTTAAATCGATCGGTTTTATGATCGATTGCGGCGTTATATTGTTGTCGATATTGTATTGTACCTGAGTAACGCGGCGGCGCGCGGTCTCGTCGATCGCCCGTTTCATGCTGTCCGTCATGACGTCGGCGTAAAGAATGGCGCGGCCTTCCAGATGCCGCGCGGCGCGGCCGATGGTCTGAATCAGGGAGCCCGCAGAGCGCAGAAAACCTTCCTTATCGGCGTCCAGGATGGCGACGAGAGAAACCTCCGGCAGATCCAGGCCTTCCCGCAGCAGGTTGATGCCGATCAGCACTTCGAAGACGCCGAGCCGGAGATCGCGCAGGATCTTCATGCGGTCGAGCGTGCTGACTTCCGAGTGCAGGTAATTGCATTTGACGCCCACTTCCGCGTAGTACTCGGAAAGGTCCTCCGCCATGCGCTTGGTCAGCGTGGTCACCAGCACCCGCTGGTTGAGGGCAACCCGTTTGCGGATCTCATTGAGAAGATCGTCCACCTGGCCCTTGATGGGACGAATCTCGATTTCCGGATCCACCAGACCGGTGGGGCGAATAATCTGCTCCACCACCACGCCCTCGGATTTCGTGAGTTCGTAAGGCCCCGGCGTGGCCGAGACGTAGACAATCTGGTTCACGCGGTGTTCGAATTCCTCGAACGTGAGCGGGCGGTTATCCATCGCGCTGGGCAGACGGAATCCGTGGGCCACCAGAATCTCTTTGCGCGAGCGGTCGCCGTGATACATGCCATGCAGCTGCGGCATGGTCTGGTGGCTCTCGTCGATGAACATCAGCGCGTCGGAAGGCAGATAGTCGAGCAGGGTGGGCGGCGCCTCCCCCGGCAGGCGCCCGGAAAAGTGCCGCGAATAGTTCTCGATGCCATGGCAGTAGCCGATCTCCTTCATCATTTCGAGATCGAACATAGTGCGCTGGTGCAGCCGCTGCGCCTCGATCAGCTTGCCCTGCGCTTCCAGCTGGGGCCGCCAGGCCTCCAGTTCCGCCTTGATGGAATCGATGGCCGCCTCTTTGGTGAGGCGCGACATCACGTAGTGCGTTTTCGGGTAAATGGGCAGCCGGTGGTACGTCTGCAGAACCTGTCCGAGCAGCGGGTCGATCTGCGAGAGCGACTCCACTTCATCGCCCCACATCTCAATCCGGTAGGCATTTTCGTCGTAGGTGGGGAAAATTTCGATCACGTCGCCGCGCACGCGAAACGTCCCTCGGCGGAAATCGTGCTCGTTCCGGTCGTAAAGAATATCCACCAGCTTCGAGATAATTTCTTTGCGAGTGATCTTCTGGCCCTTCTCCAGCATGAGCAGCATGCCGTAATACGCTTCCGGCGAGCCGAGGCCGTAGATACAGCTCACGCTGGCGACGATCACGCAGTCGCGGCGTTCAAACAGGGATTTCGTGGCCGCCAGGCGGAGGCGGTCCAGATCGTCGTTGATGGTGGCTTCTTTTTCGATGTACACATCGCTCGACGCAATATACGCTTCCGGCTGGTAGTAATCGTAATAGCTGACGAAGTACTCGACAGCATTGTTCGGAAAGAAAGACTTGAACTCCTGGTAAAGCTGCGCGGCCAGCGTCTTGTTATGAGCGAGAACGAGCGCGGGGCGTCCGGACTGTTCAATCAGCTTAGCCATGGTGAAGGTCTTGCCGGAGCCCGTGACACCCAGCAGAACCTGATGCTTTTCGCCTTCTTCGAGGCCGCGGCCGAGTTCCGCGATCGCGGTCTTCTGGTCGCCCTTCGGGCTGTAAGACACGGCGAGCTGAAAGGACATTGTTCCAGTATAGGAGCATCGGGAAAACCTTCCGGGGTCCCGGAAGCCGTTCTGTGGCACGCTCGGGACTCGGAACATTTGGCCGGGTCCAGTACCCGTTTGACCCCTTAGTTCCATGACTTCGCCCCTATCTTCCCGTACGGATAAGTGACTAGACTCCGGAATGTGAGCTTCGACACAGGACTTCTGACAGGTGACACCGGCATGAGAGCTTCCTTAAGACGGGCTGGCCGGACGATGATGATGATTCTCCTTCTCGGAGCCTTCAGGCCGGCGCAGGCGTCCGTGCTGACACTGGGCGCCGCGACCGGCTACAACGCATTCGCCTTCAGCGACTTCACGGAATCCGGCACGGATTCGGAAGGGCGACTCGCGGTCGGCGGCAACTTCGCTCCGGCCGGCGGAAGTTTTACCATCGCCAGCAAGCATGGGGCGGACGGGGCCGGCATTTACGATCTGGTGGTCGGCGGGAACTTCACGAATGTGTACGCCTCACTGGGCGGAGGCGATGCCTTCGTGGGCGGCAATATGACCTGGACCGGACCAACCCTGCCGAATAATGCGGTGGTCAACGGCAACTTCAACAATCCGGCAAGCGGCGGATCGGTGGGCGGGACCATCAGCTACGGAGGGACTTATTCATCGGGCACCACGCTGAAAAACGCGAAAGAGTCGAAGCCCGCGGCATCCCCGATCGACTTCCTCAGCGCCAAGACCGATCTTCGGTCCCTCTCGGCCACTCTTGCCTCCCAACAGGCCAACGGAGTTGTCGGCGATGACGGCTACGGAACCTATACGTTAAAAGGGCAGAGCGAAACCACCAACATCTTCAATCTGAAAGACTCGAGTTACACCGGGAAGACCATTAACATCTCGGCGCCGGAGAGTTCCACGGTGATTGTCAACGTCGCGGGCACCGCGGATTCATTCAATGGCGGATCCATCAACATCAGTGGCGTGAAGACGAATAACGTGATCTTCAATTTCGGCAGCGCCACGAGTCTGTCCCTGAGTGCCATTGCGTTTAACGGGACGATTCTTGCGCCCTATGCCGGGTTCACGGGCACCTGGGGACAGATCAACGGGCAACTGATTGCAAACACGATCGCCGGGACCACCGAACTACACGATGTGCTGTTCAACGGAACCTTGCCGGCGGGCGCCGATCCCATTTCTCCGCTAAGTTCCATGCCGGAACCTTCCACCTGGATTCTGTTCAGCGCGGGACTGTTGCTGGTCGGGATTTCGCAGAGGCGCCTCCGGCGAAACAGTTAGTGTCGGGTGTTCTCGTACCACTTCAGCGTGGTTGATCCGATACAGACAAGGTCCACCGCGCCGTCGTGATTGAGATCGGCGGCCGCACAGGAAGCCGCGCCCATGCCGCCGTTATCCAGAATCTGCTTCTCCCAGCCGTTCTTCGTTTCGTGGTAGACGAAGACGCTTTTGCTTCCCTGGCGGAAGCCTGCGATCACTTCGTCGCGGCCGTCTCCATCCAGGTCCGCGGTGAGGATGGTATGACCGTCGGTGAGGGAATCGTCGATCTGTGTGCGTTCCCAGGTCTTGCCATGCAGGGTGTAAATCGCCACCTGATTGCCATGCCAGGGCTCGATGGCGGCGAGGAACTTGTCTTTGGCCAGCTTGTCCCGGCCGAGATAGCCGATGGCAATGTCGCTCGAACCACACTTCGGGCACGGAGAAGGATCCCCCTTCGAAAGTTCGGTTCGTGTCCAGCCGTTCTGGCCGTACTGGAGCAGGTGGATGCCGGAAAAGCTTGCGGTCAGGATGCTGTCCCGCTTGTCCTTCGGATCCCACTTCGTGATCAGGATGCCGTGCTGCACGCCCTCATTCGCCTCACTGATGACTTCCCGTTTCCAGTCCCCCGGACGATACATCACCAGGGGGGCATGATCGCCGCCGTAAGTGGGCGGGGCGGCATGGGCGCCGGTAAGTGCGGCGTTGATGGCGACCTTCTTTCCGGAGCCGTCGATGTCGGCCCAGCGCAAGCGGTGCGAGGTGGTCAAAGTATCGATCTGCTGCAGTTTCCAGGGCTGGCGGGGGTCGCCTTCATGATGCAGCACGCCGACTTTCCCGATGCTGTTCGCGGCATTATTGGCGAACTCCCATGCCAGCACGATTTCGGGGATGCCGTCGCCATCGATATCCTCGGCAGCGCAGTTGATGGTCTTCGGCAGGTTGGTGGCGAGAACGTGTTTTTGCCAGGTAGGGTTTTCAAACCAGACCAGATCCAGACCGCCTGAGGCGAGAGCGATGATGTCGGGCTTGCCGTCATGATTCATGTCGGCAACCACGGTCTGGTAGCCGCCTTTCAGGTCCGCCGCGATGGTGTGTTCCGTGAAGGGCAGACCGGTGCCGGCGAGCGTGTGTTTCTCCTTCGCGACGGGCAGCAGAGTCGGATAGAACTGGACGAAGGTATTGTCTACCGCGCCGTTGGCCGCATGGCAGGCATAGCAGCTTTCGGTGCGGGCAAAGGGTTTGCCGTCGGCTTCCGCTTTGCCGTCGGCTTCCGCTTTGCCGAAGCTGTAAAACGTCCACTTCCCCCCGTCCTTTACTTCGACCTCGATCGCCGCCGTATCGGCCTGAAAATGGCCGCCCTGATTAATCGAGCCTTTCGACTGCGAGGCCCGGATCTCCAGCACGAGTACGGTCTTTTCCGGCCACGTCCCCGTCTGCAGGAAGGCCCGGTACGCGGCGCGATTGACGAACACATTGTCAAACCGCGGGTTTTCACCGGCGGCGGGGGCGGCGGGACCATAGGTCATGCCGAGTCCGGAACTGAGGAAGACCCACTCGCGGTAGTCGGCCGGAAACCGGAGTGAGCCGTTTGCCGCGTAGCGGGGCGCGCCGGAGTCCTGCGCGAAGGCCGCCGTCGCGAGCAGGCCGGCAAGTGCTAAAAAACGCATGAGTTGATCTTATCCCGAACTTCCGCGCCGCCGAATGCGTTTGGTGAGACGAGGAAGACTTATGTTCTGTACCACTTGTGGTGTTCGGATGCTCGATCAGGATCGTTTTTGCGCAGCCTGCGGTAAACCCGCCGGCGTCCCCGCGGGAACTTATGTGGCACCGCCCCGGCCGCTGGAACGCGATATGTTCCGGAAGAAGCTGGGCGGCGTCTGCGCCGGCCTTGCGAACTACCTGAACGCGGACGTTACCCTGGTCCGGCTGTGCTGGATTCTCGCCGTGATTTTCACGGGCGTGCCTCTGGTGCTGTACTTCATTGGCTGGGCGGTGATGCCGCGCAACGACCTGCGGGCAGCGGTGGCGCCTTACGCCGGCACCACGGTCCTGTAGCGCATCAGAACCGGTCTTTGCCGGCTTGATCTTTCCTGGCAAGGTGCGCTTCAATCTCCTTGCGATCGCGCCAGACCGGGTGCAGCTTCTTCTCCGTCATCAGCGGTAACTGATCGGCGAGGTGAGGCGAGCCCGGCTGGCTCGAATTTCCGTAGCTGACCGAGCACTGTGCCCGTTGCGTGGCGGAGAACTCGATGGCGCAGACGAACGTCTCGCCATGCGCCGCATAGAACTTGTCCCCCGCTTTGCGCGTGAAAGCGACGGTGCGGAAAACGCCGGAATTGCCGGAGCCTCCGTTGCCAGGCACGTCGCCCGTGCCGCTCGCGAAGCGGAACACATCGCCCCACTTCACATCCAGAGAGCCGTACGTCTTCCGGCACTGCTCGGCGGCGGCGGCAAGAGCTTCGAGTGCGGAGGCCGGGTCGGCAAGACCATAGCCGGTTTCAAGGGGCTTCGCGGGATCGTACTTCACGCGCATGCGGGCGGCGATGCCCCCGTTGCCCCCGAGGTAGCGGTCCGCAAACAACTGGAAGAGCACCGCGCCCCGGCTGTCGGTCTCCGTCAGGTGGTCCCATTTTTCGAGGACGCGCGCGGCTTCGGTGCCACCTGCCGCGGCCTTCAGCAGATCGGGCAGGACCTTGTCGGCCAGTTCCATGCGGGTGGAGAGTTTGTCCGCCACCAGCTTTTCGTAGCTGATCTTCGGGTCTTCCGTGATCATGTGGAGCGAGCGCAGGGTGCGCATCTGCGGCATGGTATCGCCGGCTGGCGCCACATACGCGGGATACAGGGAACGATCGAGCGGGGGCAGAGTCATGGTCCACGGCGGCTCATTGGTGTTCTGCGTCCAGCCGGAAGGCGGATCGATGGATTTCGGGAGTTCGTCGAAGGACAGGTATTCCGTCCAGAGGTTGGCCGACGAATTTCCCGGCATGACCTTTTGCCACGCCTGGTAGTCGCCGGCGTTGCGCTTCGGGACCAGACCGTCGAACACCATCATGATGTGCCCGTCGGCATCGGCGTAGTTGGCATTCCACATGGGAATGGCCATCATGCGGAGCGCGTTTTTGAACTCTTCCAGATTGCGCGCTTCCCCCATGCGGAACCACTGTTCCAGCATCTTCGGACGGTCGAGTCCGGCCACGCGCATGGCGACGGTGAGCGTACCGTCGTTGAAGACGACGGGACCGTGCACACTGCGGCGAATCTCCAGTTTTTCGTCGCGCAGAGTTCCGTCCGCCTGCCGGACGCGCAGCGTCTTCGTTTCGTGCTCGAAGGGGCGCAACTGGCCGTCGAATTCGTACTGCCCGTCTTTCACGGTGAGCTGGTAGAAATCGACGGTGTCGATGGTGTTGACGGTGCGGCCCCAGCCGGCCCGGCGGTTGAAGCCGACCACGGGCACCGGGAAGCCGATCTGCGGGGCGCCATAAAGATCGTAGCCGGGACCGTTCAGATGCACTTCCATATAGCGGTAGAACGTGTCGCCCCAGGCCAGATGCGGGTTGATGATGAGCATCGCCTTGCCACTGGCGGAGTGGGGTGGTCCGATGGCCCAGGTGTTGGAGCCGGCGGCCAGTTCGTCATCGAGAGGCGTGCGGAGTTCGGCTACCGTGCGGCCGCGCTGGAACGCCGTGACCTCGCGCTGCATGCGTTCGCGCGAGCCCATGTACATATAGTGGACGGCGCGCAGGGAGTGGCCGACGACATCGATGCCGGTAACCGGGAGGACCACGCGGTACTCGGCGCCGATGGAATCGGGATGCGCTTTGGCGAAGTCGTTGATGCCGGCCGCGAAGGCGTCCAGGTACTTGCGGAACTGAGGATCCTGCGCGTCATACCAGAGCTTCGCGCGTTCGGGAACGCCGTTCGTCTGCACCCAGCGATCCAGGTCCAGATGCGACTGTCCCCAGTACTCCGCGGCGCGGCCCCGCGACTCCCCGTAAAGAAGCAGCAACAGGTTGGCCTGATTCTGCGCCTGCGCCCACCCGTGAGCGTGGAACATGGCCTCACGGGTGGCGGCGAAGATGTGCGGGACACCGTACTGGTCCCAGAGGATCTCGGTTTTCGGCGCGGCGATACAAGTGGTGGCGAGAAGAAGAATCGGCAGCAGGCGCATTCAGATTCGCCGATTCTAACACTGACTCAGGGCTTCAGAACCTGCGCGAAGTAATCGAGGGCGCGTGAGTCTTTCGATTGCCCCAGCCAGAACATGGCTTTTTTGCGAACAGCCGGGTCGGGGTGGGTCTTTGCGATCTCGATCAGCAGCGGCACGCCCTGAGATTCCGGAAGCTGCTTCAGCGCGAACACGGCCTGCTCTTTGACCGAGCGCTCCGGATCTTCGGCGACAGCGCGCTTGAGAACGTCTTCGGTCTGTTTGTTGGCGGCCTTCTGCGCCAGCCAGAAGAGGGCTTTGCCGCGAATTTGCGGACTGGCGTTGTTCCTGGCGGCGTCCATCACGGCGGCGAGCCCGGCCGGATCTTTGCTTTGCGAGAGCGCGAAGATCACCTGTTCTTTGACCTTGAGGCTCGGATCGGCAGCCAGCATTCGTTTGAGGATGGTGACTCCGAACGCGCCGCGGGAATTGCCGAGCCAGAAGGCGGCGCGTTCCCGCACGCGTTCGGGCTGGGCGGCAGTGGTCAGGTCCTCCAGAGCGCGATCGGCGGCGGACCCGGCGTGGAGCGCGATCACCTGCAGCGCGCGGTCCGGTTTGGCGCCGGTGGCCTGTGTTTTTAGCCAGGCAATGCTGGCGTCGGACGAAACACCGGTCAGCCAGTGGAACGGAAGACCCCCACCGTCGAGGCGGCAGTCGGGCGAGGTGACGCGAAGCTGCTCCACCTGCGAGTTGTCGATCCGAATCAGCACGACCAGCGCCGTGGGGCCTTCGAGACGCACCGGCGCTCCGGTGGCGTGCTGCTGGTCGTTCAGGCCGTCCCCTGTGTTCCAGCACATGTCACCGTGGCGGCCGGGGATGATCGGTTCCGTATAGCCTGCCCAGAAGGGGCCGGTGCCGAACTGACGAAGTTGCGATTCCAGCGCCCCCGAGAAGGCATTGGTTTCGAGCTTCGCGTTTTCGATTTGCGGCTGTTGGGCCAGCAGCGCGGAGGCCGTTGTCAGAAGCAAAAGCGATCTCATTTGAGCAGCTCCATCATGTAGTCGGTGGCCTCTTTGCTGCGCATGTTGGAGAGCCGTTCCACGATGTACTTCTTCATGGCGGGGTCGGACTCTTTCTTCGCCAAATCGATCAGCGGTTTGGCGTCACCGCGGGAGTGCAGGCCGTTGATGAGTTCCCGTTTGGCTTTCGGATCCGTATCGGATGTGTACAGCTGGGCCAGCGTGTCGAGAGACGTGGAGCGCGACATCGCGAGGCTGCGGATCGCTTCGCTGCGAACCTTCGGATCCTTCTCGGTCTTCGCGATTTCGAGCATCTTGTCCGCCGCGCCGGCCACGAACATGCTGCGGAGAATCTGGATGCGGTTTTCCGGAGACGCCTCCGACGCATAAAGCTGCGTGAGCTGATCGCCGGCCCTCATCGCGCCGAGCTGGCGAATTGCTTCGAGGCGGAGTTCGGCATCCTTTTCGGTTTTGGCGAGATTGAAGAGCGGGTCGCGGGCACGGGACACCATCAGCGACCGGATGACTTCGCGCTTCACGGCGGTATCGGACGACGCGCCGTAGACGGTCACGAGTTGCTGCTGGGCTTCGGTAGTTCCGGACATGCCGATGTAGCGGATGGCGCGGATCTGCAGGTCCGGATTCCCGGCGCCCTTCGCGTAGTCGGTAAGCACCTGATGGGCGCGGGGCGTGCGGCTCTGGGTCAGGACGAACATGGCGCGGTCTTTCACGCGGGGCGCGCTGTTGCCCTTGAGAAGGTTTTCGAGCAAGGGAATGGCGCGTTCAGGATCGGCATTCATCAGGCCGTTGATGGCCATCAGCTTCAGTTCTTCGTTGGTCTCGTCGGCGGGGGCCACGGCCTGGCCGGAGCCCTGTTTGACCTCGACCTCGAGCGCCTGCGCGTCATTGAGCCAGTGGCTTTGCGGAAAATCGCGGCGCAGGGCGGCGATTGAGGCCAGGGACTCGTCGCGGCGGCCGAGCCGGTTCAGCGCGTAGGCCTTCCAGTAGAGCGCGCCATCGGCACGGGCACCTTTGGAATCGATCACGGCGTTGAACCGCAGCAGAGCTTCGTCGTATTTGCGTTCGTCGAGCAGACGGGTGCCGGATTCGTACGCGCCATCGCCGCCAAAGCTGCGGACTTTGACCTGCGGCAGAAGAGAGCCGGCCATCGCACGGGCCATCGCCTTCCCTTCGGCGTTGGCCAGGGAAACCGCGATCTCCGTTTCGATCCGGCCTTTGATCGCTTCGCGGATCTCGCCCGTCATGGCCGCGGCCGATTTCGCTTTCGCCACGGCTTCCCGGGCGTCCGGGAGGTTCTCCTGGGAATGGAGAGGCAGAGCGAGGGCTCCGGCAAGCAGCGCAATTTTCCAGTAATTCATGATTTTTGTCCTTCGGTCCTGAAATTCGATTGAATAATTCTGACTTTGAAAAGCAAAGAACCCGAATTCATGCGGCGCTGCAGCGTTTGCAGTTCTTCCGGGGTCACGCGGTCGGGCGAGTTGGCGACTTCGAGCATGAAACGCTCGACTTCGTCCAGCAAGGAAGTGGTGG
>Ga0118677_10004448_pt1 | contig 25518 bp, 19 predicted proteins | sample AliMusrvi5mmetaG_FD_86154 | JGI IMG/M metagenome (GOLD analysis project Ga0118677, IMG submission 86154)
GCAGTACGTCGGATCGTCGCGGCTGACGGTCGGCGCCATGCTCGCGCCCCCGAACTGGCCGGGGTCGAGCAGGCTGCGGCGCAGCCGCGCGCGGGTGTCGTCGTCGCACAGATTTGCCAGCAGCGGGTAAAACTGTGTCACGGCCTTGACGGGCGAGAACCGACCGGACCAGAACCGGTCTCGGAAGATGCCGAGGCGCGGATGAAACAGGCGGGTCCGCATGCGCCGCGACACGCGGTCCGCCTCGGCGGCCAGCCAGGCCGCGTCCGTTGCCCGGCCCAGCCGCCGCGCCCAACCGCCCATCTTGCGGCAGGCGGTCACATAGAGGCTGTTCTGGCAGACCAGCGTCACCGTGAGGTTCTGGCTGCGCGCGTCGAAGCGCACGCCGCGCGCGAGGAAGCCGCGCCGGCCGTCGGTGAAGCCCTCGGAATAGATCGGGATGTCGTCATAGCCCGTCTCGTCCATGGCCTGCGAGATTCGTTCGCCCAACGGGCATGTGTCGGGAGAGGCGGAAGCGCCGCTCTCGATCAGGCCGTCGCCATTGCCGTCGCGCCACGCCACGCCGTCGCCGCGGTCGGCGAACCAGAAGCGCAGGAACTCCATCATTACCGGCCATGTGCGGCGCGCGAGCGCATCGTCGTTCAGCACGTCCAGCGTGCGGCCGTAAAGCACGGGAATGATCAGGTTGCGTTGCGCGGGGCCGCGCGCGATGCCCTGTTCGCCGTAGACGGACAGGATGTGCTCCAGGGACTCGCGCGCGAAACGCGGGTTCTCCCAGGACGCCAGATAGGAGAGGAAGAAGTTGTCCCACCCGAAAACGATGCCGGGCGTATTGGGCCCGGCCCACGTGCGATTGACCGTGGCCTGCACGCGGCGGCGGGACGGATCGTACACGCGGCTGTAGCCGGCGAGCGCCGCGACGGCCTGCGCCGAACCGTCCAGCAGCCCCCCGGCGCGCATGCGTGTGCGCGCATAACGCGCGGCGGCGCGCCGAAGGCTGGACGCCACGGCCGCCGGACGCAGCGCCGGCGCGCGCGCGCCGTCCAGAGCCGCCGCGAAATACAAGGACCGCCGCGGCGCCAGGGTCACGCGATACACCGCCATGGCCGTGCCGGCAACGCGTGCGCCGGGACTGAGCAGAACAATCTCGGCGTCGCGGCGCGTGCCCACGCGATACACATCGGTCACATCGCCCGCCAGACGCAGGCGCAGACGGCGGCCGCCCTGCGACAGCGTGCAGCCGTCGCGCCGGCACGCCGCCACGCGGGCCGGCGCAAAGCAGCCGTTCACAAGCAGCGCAACCTCGACGGCGCGGTCGGACGTGTAGCGGCCCTGCACAACGCCGCCGACCGCCTGCCACTCGATCGCGAGATGCGCGGCCTCGCCGCGGCCGAACGCGAAGGCCAGCGGCGAGTTGTTGCCGCGAATCGGCGTGCGCGCGAAGGCGCGCAACGCGGCGCGCGTCACGGGGATCTGCCAATCGTAGCGCACATAGGAGAGATCGGGCGCGTAGAGGTCGGGACGCCCGAGCGTCAGCAGCACGTCCTTGTCGTCGAACAACCCCATGGCCGGGTGCGGCGCGGCCAGGCGAATGCCCATGACTGCATCGCCCGCAGCGAGGCTGACGCCGGAAAGGCCCTGCGCTTCAAAAACGCCAATTTCTGTAGACATGATGGTGTCAGGTCATTCGATACACGCCGGGCGGCACGTGCTGGAACGTGCCGTCGGCCGCGCGCTTCACGCGCGTAGCGTCGGTTTCTTCGACCAGCATACTCACATCGTTCCAGGGCTCCGGCAGCCGGAAGAGCGGGTAGTCCGCCTGGCCATCCAGCGCCGGCACGACCAGCAGGCGATCCGCCTCCAGCACGGAAAGGTCGCCCGGCAGGTGCGTGAACGTGCGCGGGCCGCCGCGTTCGCGCAGGAGAGCAGCCATGTAGCGGTTCTTCGCCGCGCAGCCGGGCCGGTCCAGCTTACGGACGAAACCCGCCGCGGCCGAGAAATGCGGTCCCTGGTCGAGCGTCATCCGCTTGGCCGACCAGCGGTTGAGCTGCAGCAGGAAATCGCGCGGCCCCCATCCGTCGATGGCGCGCACGGGATTGTGGTGCAGGCTGACAAGATTGACGGGCGCTTCGAAGGTCGTGCCTTCGCCAAAGCAGAGGCCTTCCGGATCGCACGCCTTGATACAGGCGAAGACCTCTTCCAGGAACCGCACGGTCATGCGGTTGGTGTCGCCGGGATAACGCATAAAGCTGCGCGGTTTGAAGTCCGGCGGAAAGGCCCATCCCAGGCAATCGAAGAAGATGCCTCTGGCCCCGCACTCCTGCAGGTAGAACCGGATCCACTTTTTCGTGTATTCGATGTAGCCGGGATGGCCGGGGTTGACGTGCGCCAGTTCTGGCCGGTCGGCGTCGCCCCAGGCCACGCTGATACGGCCGTCCACCCCGCGGATGAACCAGTCGTCGTCAATATCCGGTCCGCCGCGATACATCAGGCCGCTGTGGCTCATCCAGATCAGAATCGGCACGCCCTTGTCGGCGAGCCGGCGGCACATGTCGCGAAACTCCGCGATGGTTCCGTAGTTCGGATCGGGCTCATAGCCGGTCGGCGTGGTGCCGCTTTGTATGGGGCGGTTGGTGACCAGGCAGTAGCTGATGCCGGTCGATTCGCCGGTCGCCATCCGCTGCTCGAACGCTTCGCCCTGCTCGCGCCATGTCGCGCGGTTGTCCCAGGCCAGGCCGCCGCTCCAGAGCGTGCGGAAGACCCAGTCGGGCGTGCTTTCGTAGTAGTGCGTCACGTAATCGGCCATGAACTGCCACATCTCGGCGCGCGTCTGCCCGTAGTAGATTTTGATCTCGGGCAGGGTCAGCGCTTCGCCGGGCGGGAACGGCGCGTGCAGCGTGAAGTCATAGCCGATGCCGCGGCCGGCATGTTCGAGGTTCAACACGTAGCCGACCTGCGGACGGCGGCAGGTGATGGCGATCCAGTGCCCGGTCTTCGCATTGTAGAAGACGCCGCCGTGGATCACCATGGTGCCGGGGTAGATCCGCCGGCGGATGTTCTGCATGAACCGTTTGCTGTTTTCAGGGGTGTCGTGATCGTACCCCACATGCCCGAATTCGTCGTGCGGGCCCGACGAGTGCGCGGACGGAAAAATCATGCGCGTATCGTCGCCCCAGAACTTCCAGTTCCAGTTCAGCAGCGAGAAGGTGTCCACGTACAACGGCGCCTCGACCGGCGGGTCGCCGGGTCCCGAGCACGGCAGGCTGGCTTGCTCGACCGGCTCGCGCCGGATCGTATACTGGATGCCGAAGCACGCGTGCTTGAGATGGTCGCGGCCGCCCATGGAACGCGCCACGACGAGCCCCCAGCCGGCGAGATGATCCACCCAGCGCTCGCCCTTCAGGCGCGCCAGTCGCTCCAACGGCCCCCGGTCGGCCGCGGCGGGCAGCAGCCGTGTCGTCAGGGGCACGTCATTGACCAGCAGTTCGGCGGCGCAGGGCTGCGTGGCATCGAGCAACTCCTCGCCGTGTAACTGCGCTGACACGACCCGGCCATGGACCGGATCGCAGCGCACGCGGAATGCCTGACTCATATCGATTCTCTCCTCTTGTCCCATGCGCCTGGCCGATTACCGTTCCAGGCTGTCCTGATTCATCTCTTCGACGCGAAACTCCGCGCCAGACGCGATTTTCTCGATGCGGCCATCGCAAATCCAGCAGACGCGGTCCGAAGAGGCCAGCATCTTGGTGTCGTGCGTCGAGCAAATGACGGTCACGCCCTTCTCCCGGTTGAGGTTCTTGAGCAGGGCGATGATTTCGGACCCCGTCTTGGTGTCCAGATTGCCGGTCGGTTCGTCGGCCAGCACCACGTCCGGTGTATTGGCCAGCGCGCGGGCAATGGCGCAACGCTGCTGCTGGCCGCCGGAAAGTTCGAACGGCTTGTGATCGAGACGATGCCCCAGGCCGACCCGCTCCAGAATGGCGGCCGCCCGCGCCTCGGCCTCCTTGCGCGCGGCGCCCTGGAAAATCATGGGCAGCATCACGTTTTGCAGCGCGCTCATGACGGGAATCAGGTTGAAGGTCTGAAAGATGTAGCCGATCTTGTTGCAGCGGACCCAGGCCTGCTCGGACTCGGAAAGGTCGAACAGCGACTGCCCCTCGAAGTAGACGCGCCCTTCCGTGGGCACGTCGAGCGCGCCGATCTGGTTGAAGAACGTGGACTTTCCCGACCCGGACGGTCCCATGATGGAGATGAACTCGCGCCGCTGGATCTCCAGCGACACGCCCTTGAGCGCCCACAATTCCTCGCCGCCGAGGATGTAGCGCTTCTTGACGTTGTCGGCCTTGATGATGATGTCGCGCATGGTGATTGAACCCCAAAGGGGATTAGGCTGTAGGCTGTTAGTCTGGTAGGTTGAAGATTGAAAGCGAAAAGCGAAGATCGGACTGTCTGCGTCGCCTCACGCGACACTCTCAATCTTCACTTTTCAATCTTCAATCTTCAATTCCACCAGGTTTCTCCGCATCAGTTGTTTCGTGAATTCGATCGTGCACCCGCGGGCCGTGGCGGTCTCCAGACCGAAGCGCTCCTGCAGGTCGCCCGCAATGCCTGCCAGGCGGCGCCGCCCGTCGATCCGCCCCCAGAAAAAGGCGCCCCGTTCGTCGAGTACGACGCGCACGGGGAACTTCCCGCCCGCCCATTGGACCAACCGGCCGCCGACGCCGCGGCCCGGCGACAGGCGGCGCGACACCACCAGGCCGTCGGACAGGGTCTCGGCAGTCACGCCAGCCGGCACCCGCGGCACGGCGGCGAGCGGATCGCGACCCGGCCGCGCCGTTCGCTTCCGCCGCCATTTCTCCAGTAGGTTACGCATTGTCACTGCTCACTTTTCACTTTTCACTATTCACTATTCACTATTCACTATTCAATTTTCAATTTTCAGTGAAACTCGCCGGAGCCGAAATCCACCTCGCCGGGTTTGGCGGAGCGCACGATGCGTCCATCCTCGATCCACAGGATGCGGTCGGAACGCCGCAGCATCTTGAGATCGTGGGTGGCGGTGATGATGGTGACGCCCAGTTCGTCGCGCAGCCGCGCGAACAGCTCGATCATCTCCCCACCTGTGCGCACGTCCAGGTTCGCGGTGGGTTCGTCGGCCAGGACGATATCCGGGCTGTTGGCGAGCGCGCGCGCCAGCGCGCAGCGTTGCTGCTGGCCGCCGGAAAGCTCGGCCGGCTTGTGCAACGGCCGGCCCCCCAGCCCCACCAGCTTCAGGATGTACATGGCCTTGTCGCGCGCTTCCTCGCCGTCCAGACCCGCGAAGCTCATGGGCAGCATGACGTTTTCGAGACACGTCATGACCTGGATCAGGTTGTAGTTCTGGAACACGTAACCGATCTTCCGGCAGCGCAGCCACGCCAGTTCGTTGTGGTCGAGATGGGCAATGTCGACCTGGTCGATGTAGACCTTGCCGGAACTGGGCTTGGCCAGTCCGCCGATCATGTTGAAGAGGGTGCTCTTGCCCGAGCCGGACGGGCCCATGATGGACAGATACTCGCCTTCGACAATGTCGACCGTCACCCCGCGCAGGGCGTGCGTCTCCAGCTTCCCCATGCGGTAGATCTTGCGCACGTCCACCGCGCGGATGATGCACCGTCGGCCGGTCTCGCACGAGGCCGGAAACAGCGCGTCAAACCTGTCTTGATCGATCGTCATAAAACGCCTCTATACCGTGCTCCGCAGCGCCGTGGCCGGCACCATGCGCGAGGCGACGCCGGCCGGGTAGATGGCCGCCACGATGGAAAGGACCAAGCCGGCGCCGATGCAGAGGGCGCTGTGCAGCAGCAGCGTCCCCGGCGACAGGGACGCCAGCACCAGGCTCGTGCCGAAGGAAAGGCTGTAGGCGGCCGCCGCGAACACGACGCCGAAGAGGCAGCCCGCCGCCGAACCGATCAGCCCCATGAGCCCCGCCTCGATGAAAAACACCTGGCGGATGAACTGGGAAAGGGCACCCAGGCATTTCATCGTGCCGATTTCTCGAAAACGCTCCGTGACCGACATCAGCATGGCGTTGCTGATGCCGATCACGGACACAAGCAGGGAAATCACGATGATCCAGCCGGTCCGGAATTTCAGGCGCCGGGCCTCTTCGGCGCGTGCGCGCAGTTCGTCCGGCTGCCATTCCCGCGCCAGGCAGATCGCTCCCGCAGGCGCGCGGGACGTCCGCCGCGTGACGGCCGCGACCGGCTGCTCCGCGCCGGCGAGCCATTCCTTCCACGATGCGTCGTCCGGCGCGCCCGCGCCCATGACCAGCAGCGCCGCCGCGCCCTGCCCCACGGCGCGGCCGGCCGCCGGTTGTACGAAGCCGGAAGGCAATCCGGGCGGCAGCGGCCCGGACCACTGCAGCCGGGATGCCTTGCAGTTGCGCAACTCGGTCAAAAGCCGCTGCTCCAGGTCGTTCAATGGTCCGAGGGCCACCACGCCGAGCGCCCGGCCCTCGACCGGACCGATTTCCGCCGTGAGAAAGCTCATCATCCGTTTGACTTCGGCGCGCGCCTCCGCTTCGCGGGCCACGCCCTGCCGGATGGTCTGCCCCGTCAGGATGGACATCAGGAACGCGATGCCGAGGACCACGCCCATCAGCGTCACAAGCGCGCGTCCCAGCCGGATGCGAATGCCCTGCATCACGACGCCGAAGGCGACGGAGGCGGGCAGTCGGACTTGGCGTTGGATGGAGGAGGTGGCCATAGTGGATTTTCGATTGGCGATTTCCGAGTGGCAAGAGGCGAAAGGCGAGTGCTTCTCCTATTCGTTGGCGCGGGCCGTCTTGCGTGAAGATACCACGATGGCCACGATCTGCTCCGCCTCGTTGTGAAGCGAAGCAACCGCATCTCTGGGGAGAAATCCGCCATCCATGATCAACTCCATCCAATATGCGGATTCGTCGGCCTCCTCTTCAACAACTCCGAGTCTGGCGACGAACTCCGCTCGTGATCGTGCCCGGCACGCGCTACGGTAATTGGCTCCAACCGATGGGCCGGATCTTGCCAGTCGCCGGGCAATCGCCAGCCCCACCGCCGTTCGTGGCAATGTGCCGACCAATCGCAGGGTTTCCAATGCAAACCGCTTGGTCCGCGCTTTCATTTCGTCGCTGGTCATGTCGTTCCCGCAGTCCTTGATTGTCGGCCTTCCATCGTCAATCGAAACTTGAAAATCGTAAATTGCCAATACCTAAAACGGCGCCGCCGACTTGGCGGCCTGGATCAGGCGCATGGCGATCGTGACCATGCTGATCAGGCCGACGCCCGTGAAGTACCCGGCCAGCAGCGTGGGCGCCATGCGCAGGAAGTTCGTCGACCCGTATTTCTTCTGGTAATAGTAGCGGCCGATCATCGCGCCCACAATTTCCAATGCCATCGTGTGCGGCAGCGCCCCGAGGCCGCGGATGATCCCATAGATGAAGAGGGTCGGCAGGCCGAAGACGCTGAACAGCACGAACAACCCGGTGGTCAGGCCGAAGGCGGAGCAGACGACGTCCTTGTGGATGGCCTGCATGAATTCGCTGTCCAGAATGCTGGGCGGCAGGGCGCCCGGCGGCGCAAAGGTGGAGGTGTAGAGCAGCGTGTCGGTCTTGGTGCGCAGTTCCCAGTTGATCTGGGCCGCGGGAAAGGCGTCGGAAGGAATGGGCGAGGCGTGCCAGATGAACGCCCAGAAGACCCAACTCAGGCAGAACATGAACGGCAGCAGCAGGAGGTCGGCCTTGATCAGGGAGCGGAAGCTCACGCCGGTCAGCTCGTTCACGCGGAAGCCCTGCGCCTGGCCGCCGTAGTTGGTGATCGGAATGGGCGCAAGCCAGACTTCGACGCCCTTGGCCCCGGAAAGAATGAAGGCCGTCTCCTTGATGAAGGGGATGTCCACGCTCTGCCCCGAAATGCCGAGCAGCCGCGCGTTGACGTAGGAAATCAGGGGGTTGTAGACAAAGGTGAACAGGCTCAGGAAGATCAGCAACCCGATGCGGTTCGTGCCCGTGTCCTTGAGCAGCGCGTAGCAGAGCGCGATCAGGATCACGGAGACGACCACGTAGCCGACGACCGCAAACCACATCGAATAGTCGCCGCGCCCGGTTCGCGGCGTGGCCCACAAGCTGCGAAGCCCCCCCTGCCCGGAGGACGCCGGATTGGCGGATAGCTCCCTGACCCGCCGCCGCACGTCGCGCACGGTCTGGAAGATGGAGACGGCAGCAATGGCGAAGGCCGACCCGATGCCGAAGCTCATCCAGAAATCCATGCTGTTCGCGAAGGTCGTGTTGATCGTGTCCATGCCCGGCTGCCAGCGCGTCAGAAGGCCGGCATGCTGCAGCAGCGGGTTCGCGATCACCGTCAGGACGATGGCGGCGGCGGTGCCGACCACGGCCCAGAACGGCAGCACGAAGCCCATCAGGATCACGCCCAGATCGAGCACCAGCCCCGTGGGTGTGGCGGGCAGGAGGGCTTCGGTCAGGGTGGTCGTGTCGATAAACGGCTGCGGAATCAGGAAGATGGGCTTGTCCAGCAACAGCCCCGAGATGGCCGGGATGCCGACCTGGATGGCGCCGAAGGCCAGCCCCAGCACGATGCCCAGCGAGAAGAGGCGCCAGCGCTCGCTCTTCTTGCGCTCGCCCTGGGAGGTCCGCAGGAACGCCGCCCGGCCGGCGTCCTCGCCGCCGGTCCTGGCGGTTGCCTCCTCGTCGTGCTCGGCCAGCGCCATGGCGCCCTGGGCCTGGATGGGCGCCATGGGGAACGGCAGGCGTTCGATGTCGGAGGTGAGCCGGAAGAAGAAGTAGCCCAGCGTATACTTCTGCACGAAGCCCATCACCATCAGGAACGCCAGCAGCCCGATGGGCACCATCCAGTCGTGGTGGAACAGATTGCGCTGCAGGATCGCGGCGCTGTCCGCCTTGGGAACAAACCACGCCGGGAACGCATCCCGCATGCCGGCATCGCGCACGGCTTCGCTGGACACCAGGTAGGCGCGGTAGACGAAATCGCCGAACACGAAGCCGCCGCCCAGCACGCCGCCGGCAGCCTGGAGCAGCACGACCAGTTCCTGCTTGGAGAGCGTCCGCATCGCCCGGCGCGCGACCTCGCAGAAGAGAATCAGCGTCACCCACGTGGCGGCCTGGCCCATGCTGCCGCCGGTCATCAGCGACAGGTAGATCGCGCCCGGAATCATGACCAGGCCACAGAACACCACACCCGCCACCGTAGTCCAGCCGAAGCCGTCCACAAACTCGGTCGGCGTTTCCAGCAGATTGCGATATTGCTCGAGTTCCTTGTCCGGCCGCGCCTTATGCATGGCTGCGCTCCCCGGCGGCAACCGCCTGTTGCAGCATTCGCTGCGCCTCCGCAAACAATGCGTTCCGCTCCGTCGGGCTCACGGCGCGCCAGTAGAGGAAGTGCCGGCGCAGGATCAGGACGAACGGCTGGTTGAGCCGCATCCAGGATTCGCGCGTGCCGGAAAGCCGGGTGAGCGTCACGCGGGCCGCGAACTCGCCGGTTTCGGGATCGGTGGGCAGCGCGATTTGCAGGCGCTGCGAGACGCCGAGATCGAACGGCTTGAGCCAGACGGTGGTCTCCAGTTCGGGCGCGTAGGCGCCGTCCGGCCGGGCCGGATCTTCCGAAACGGCGAGACGGGGCGGGGCGGCGAAGAAACGGCCGGCGCCGCCTTCGCCGTGGTCCGCGAAGTAGCGGCCGAAGAAGGCCAGCACCGCGATGCGGTCGCGCGCATGAAAGGTGAAGGGCAGCGTGAAGGTCATCCGGTCGTCCTCCGGTTCCGGCAGCTTCCAGCCGGAATCGTCGGCCGGCGCCGCGATCTGCATGGCCGACCGGGCGGGGAACAGCGTGGAAAGGAAGACGGCCGCCATGATGGCCAGCGAGGCGTAGATCGTGTTGATGGAGGTGAAGGTCATGTTCAGCCCGCCGGTCCAGTGCAGCGCCGTCAGGGCGCGGCCGAGCCCCTGGCTCAGCAGAAAGCCGAGGATCGACCCCACGACCGAATACACGAAGGCCTCGCTGAAGAACATGGCGAAGATGTAACGCGGCGCGATGCCCACGGCGTTGTACACGAAAATCTCGTCGCGGCGCTCGTAGACCGAGCCGCGCATGGTGTTGAGCACCGTCAGGGCCGCGATCACCAGCGGAATCACCAGTTCGAGCAGACCGCCGGTGGTCTGCGCGCGGGCGCGGCGGCCGCGGTACGCCAGACTGCCCAGCCCGTAGTAGGTGGTCTGGCCGCTCTGCTCCAGGTATTGATCCACTTCGTCGCGGGCCTGCCGGTAGGAGACGTCCGGCATGCACACCGCCACGGAGACCAGCCGGAAGCTGCCAAAGGTGCAGTTCAGACCCAGTTGGCAAGGAGCGATGACCATGCCATCGGCGCTCAGGCGCGGATCGCTGTCCTCCGCGAGCACGCTGCCGCCGGAGATCTGCACGGCGCGCATGGCCTCGACGTCGAAGGGCAGCAGGTCGCGGCCGTCCAGATCCCGCACGGCGGCCAGCGAAGACGCGTCGAAAATGCCGTGCACGCGGACTTGCTTGCCGGAAATCTTGATCGTGACGCCGCCGCGGTCCACGTCCTCCGGCCGAATGCCCAACGAGGTCGCGAGGCTGTCGGCGATGAGCACCGGCGGCACGTCGATCTCGGCCTTCACCATGTTGGTCGTGAACCAGCCGCCCTGCGTGAGAAGGCGGATCCGGCCCTGCAAGGGTTCCTGCGCGCCCAGTTCCAGAACGGAGGTCACGCCGTGCCGCTTCGAAAGGCCGTTGGCCGGCTCGTAGACCGCCTCGATCTCGGGGTTGTGGTTGATCCGGTCCCAGCCCTGCCCACCGACCATCATGCGGCGGGGGGCCAGCGGGTAGGACTGCCCGTACCGGTCGGACAGGGCGAACAGCTCGGCGTCGGTGATCGGCTTGAGCAGGTCGGGCTTGATCAGCATGCCCGGATACGGGGCCTTGCCGATCGCCGTGACGGTGTCCACAAGATCCGACTGGACGGAGGTGAAGCAGATCATCGCGAAGGTCAGCAGCACGAGGGTCGCGCACGTCAGGCCGGTCCGCACGAGGCGGCGGTGCATGTTGTTGAGCCCCAGCGTGAACGCCGTCCCCAGAACGCCCATGGCGTTGACCTCGGCCGCCGTCACCTGTCCGCGCCGTTTTTGCAGATCCTCGAGGTTCTCCTTGAACTTCCCGGCAAAGAGCACGGTGATGCCGCCGGAGATCAGCATGATCACGAAGCCCAGCAGGATCATCATCGACGAGCGGATCATGGCGAACGCCGGATGCAGGAAGCGCAAGAGCAGGAAGACGACCAGGAAGATCGCCGCCTGCGCCGTCAGTTGCTTGCGGATGTCGGAAAACCCGAACGCGAGCTTCTCGAAGAAGAATGCGAAGGGCACCAGCAGCCCCAGGTACCACAGGATGCCCTTTACCGACTCGTCGATCGTGCGGCGGATCACCGGGTGGTTCAGAGTCGCATAGGTGACCGCGGCGCGCTGCTCCAACTCGGCCGCGTGCTGCGGCGTGCCGGGAACCAGGCTCGTGGCGAGCAGCGTCTGGCTGCGCTTGTGAAAGGCGAGGACACGTTCGTCCGCCATGTGGTAGCGCTCCTGCAGCTCCAGGCGCCGTCCGTTGACGGACAACATGGATTGGGCAACCTGACGGGGAATGCCGCACAGGCGGGACACGTCGGCCGCCAAATATCCGCAGCCGTCGATCTCGCGCTCGGGATCGGGCAAATAGGAGGCGTCCGATCCGAGCAGGAAGGCCCGTGTCTCCTGAACCTTGTCATTGCCGGGCGAGCCGGCCTTGAGCGTGACGAAGAACCGGCAATCGGGTTCCAGAAATGTGGTCACGATGCCGTCCGCCAGCGCGAAACTGTTGTATTTGCCGACCGCCGCCAGTCCGTCGCGCGTAAGGAAGCCGAACCCCGTGTAGGTCTTGAGGCTCTGCGGGTTGATGATGTCGAACAGCGTGACCGGGTCCGCCCGGAAGGTCACGATGTTGATCTTCGTGCGGTCGGTCCACGTGCCGGCGTCGATGGACTTGTAGACCCGCTGTCCCTGCGGGCCGTCGTCCTTCATGTAGCGGATCAGCCCGTCCGGGCCGAATCCGACCGCCTCGGGGCTGTACCCGTTGGGCAGGCCGCCCGGTATGATCGACACGCTCGCGCGGGACAACTCGTACCGGCCGTACGGGTCGGTCGCCAGGAAGGGATAGAGGTTGTACCCGGCCTGAGCGAAGTCGTAGGTGGCGCCTTTGTGCCCGACCAGCGCGCCGGACAGCGGGTAATTCGGGATGATGGACCGTCCCACGTTCGAGAGAAACACACGGCCGCCGTAAGACGACAGGCTGGCGCGCACGGCCGGCTCGAAGGCGCCTTTGCCATAGGCCATCGCCAGCGTGGCGCGTCCCAGAAGCCGGAGCGACTGGCGCACGGTTTCGAGATCGTGCAGCCGCGGATCGTCGATCGGCGAGCCGTACCGGGAATAGGCGTCGGACCGGTCGGTGTTGATCAGCACGAACGCGGGATACCCCTTGGCGTTCCAGTGCAGGACGTCCACCGGAGTCTGGTTGACCAGCCCGTGCGCCCACGCGTTGTGCTTGTGGCTGGGGTCCCGGTGCAGCGGCTCGTAGGTCAGCGCGAGGTCGCGGCCGGCGTGCTGCATGACCGACAACAGCACTTCGTCGATCAGCGGCGCCTGGCGCAGCGTGTTCTCTTCGACGCCCTTCCCCATCAGGAACGATACCTTCTCGCCCGTGGTGCGCGCCCGGTCGGCTGGCGCCAGGAACGAGCCGACGGCGATGAGCTGGCGGTACCGGGCCATCCGGCGGTTGACGGCCAGCGACTGCCCGAGCTGCGTGTCCCGCGCGTCGTGGAAGGCGGCCAGTTCCTGCAGTCGCGCGGCCAGACGGCCGCGCAGGTCGCACGCCGCCGCCAATGCCCGCGGCTTCGGTTCGCCGAAGAGCTTGCGCAACGGCAGACCGGCCAGGGTCATGGCCTCGTCGTAGCGCAGCTTGGCCTCCCGGTACCGCGCGAACGCCGGCGATGCCGTGTCCTTGCCGCCCTCCCGCAGGAACGCCAGTCGCGCCTGCAACTGAACTTCGGAGCGTTCCAGCACCAGCGTGTTGACGGTGTAGCGCAACTGCTCCTCAAAGGCCGTGCGCGCGTCGGCGGACAATCGTGCGGCCTTCGCCACCGTGACGTCGGCCCCGGCCAGGAAGCGCGGATCGGCCATGAGTTCCAGGCAGGCCGCGACCTGTCCGCGCTGCGCCGCGTTCTGGGACCGTTTGTTCTCCAGGTCCTGGCGCGCCGAATCGCGGTCCAGCGCGTGGCCGAGCGCCGCGGTCAGCATGTTCGCCGCCAATTGTCCCATGCTTTGCGCCGAGTAGCTCACGAACACGATGTCGCGCACGCGGTGGGGATCGTCCCGGTACGCCGCCAGCCCCTTCAGCACGGACAGTTGAGCCGCCAGATTCACGGCCCCCAGGGTTCCCGGCGCCGAATCGGGCAGTACCGACGGCGCATCGACGCAGGCGGTCACCAGCAGCGCCTCGGCGGCCGGATTCTTCGCGCGCAGGATGCCGACCAGCGTCCGGTCGTGCGTCTGTTCCCATACGACCTTGACGCGCACGGTGACGGTCTCGCCCAGATGCGCGAACACGCCCTCGGTGGCGGCCAGTCGCAGGTAGTTCACAGGCGAGCTGCCGCGGCAGCCGCCAATCTCCTCCCAGCGCATGCGGGCCAGGCCTTCGCGGTGAGCCAGAATCATGCCCTGGAAGCCGGCCTGCGCGTAACGGACCCAATCGCGGCCGTAGCTGACCGGCGGCGACGCGACATCCACCACGGCAATGCAGTTGCTGAATGACGGCCGCGACCGCAGCAGCTCGTCGGTGGCCAGAACAAGCGTGGCAGTGGCGCCGGCCTCCGGCGTGACGATCGGCTGGAAGTGATTCGGCTGGAACGGGAAGATCTCCACATCCGGCAGCGGCCGGCCGCTGCCATCCAGAATTTCGCGAACCACGGTGCGCGGCGCCGGCACGTCCTGCCCGAGCTCGTAGGTCTCGTCGAGGCCGGCGGCGGCGAAGGCGTCGCCCACGAGCGTGCGGGCGCGGTCGAAGCCGGCCTGGCCCTGGAAACGGGAGCCGCACGCCAGAATGGCCTGCAGCTCGTTCGACACGCTCTCCGGGGCCAGCGCGGCATCCATCGGCCGCCGGTCGTAGCCTTCGAACGTCGGCAGGCGGGGCAGCGGGCGCGCGGGGGAAAAGACGCGCAGAAAGAATAGCGCCAGGCCCACCGCCAGCAGGCACAAACCCGCCGTCCCGGCCGCCGCCAGCCACGTTGTTGTTCGTTGTCTTACCATGGCGTCAGAATCGGGTAAACCATGTCCACGCCCGTGCTGTGAAGATACGCCGACTGAATCAGGACAAACAGATAGCCGGCGCAGGTTCCCAGAAACACGCCGACGAAGAACGGCTGCAGCTTGTTGCGCACGGTGGCCGCGCCGCCGAACCGCAGCACGATCGAACGCACGACCCAGGCGGTCAGCGCACTGCCCCAGACATAGTTCATGAACGAGGTGCTGCTCAGGATAAAGCCCACGGGGTGGAACCAAAACCCCGCGAAGAACTGCCGCAGGGCCGTGAGCGCCACGGCGATGGCGGCCGAGGAACCGAAGGCCAGCCAGGCGTGGTCCGGCGCGCCGGCGGCCGCCACGGTCTGGCCCAGCATGCGGTTGTTGGCCGCCGTGAGGTCGACGTTGTAGGGGAAGAAGTACCACGCCTTCGCGTCAAAGGGCCACTGGTAGCGAATCGTGTCGCCGCCCACAGCGTACGCATTGGAAAGGAAAACCCAGCCGCCGATCAGCATGCCGCCCAGGACGCCGAGCAGCACGCACCAGACCAGATGCCGCGGCGTGACGTTCCAGCGCCGACCCAGCCCCAGCAGCTCCATCTGCGCCCCGGGGATCAGGAAGAAGACCGTCTCCCCCAGCATGAAGCCGGCAATATAGCAGAACATCATGGCCTCGGGGCCGAACCGCCAGACGCCGCCCAGCAAGCCCATGAAGAGCGCGATGCTCCAAGGCACGAAGTACCCCCAGGGCGTGCCGCACTCCGCGCGGAGGCGCGAGGCCACCAGGCCGATGGTCACGAGAAACGCGAAAAAGACCAGCATGCTGCCGGAGGCGATGCCCAGCCCGCGCGCCCACAGCGCGCTGCCGGCCGTGGCGGCGATCAGCAGCACGTAGGCGCCGCGGTAGGAGAGCGCCTCGCCGGCCGCCGCCGCGCGGTCGCCGCGGAAGGCGGCCTGCAGCGTGCGCCACAGATACTTGCGGCTCAGCACCAGCAGGATGGCCGCGTAGCCGAGATACGCGCCGATGCCCTGCGCGTCGGAGTACGGATAACTCGGGTCAACCGTCAGATTCGTCACCTCTCCGATCCAAAACTGGCAGCGGTACAGCGCGTAGCCGATCACGATGCTCAGCAGGACGTTGAGTTCCATGAAAATGCACATCGCGAGGAAAATGCCCTCGATCTCGAAGCGCCAGTGCTCCCACATCTTGCCCCAGGAGGGATCGCGGAAATACTCCGAGAGGTACACCTTGACGGTCAGGTCCGGCACGTTGGGATTGTAGAAATGCCAGACTTTCAGCAGCAGCCAGAGGAACGCCACAACGAACCCCGCGAGCATCAGCCGGTTCGTCCAGATCGACGGCAGGGCTCTCCGCCGCTCGTCGCCCTCCTCGCCGAGCAGCGCCGCGGCAATCTGCGCCGACGGCAACTGGAAGCGTTCGTTGTCCAGCCACTGCCGGCGCATGATGATGTTGACGGCCAGCACGGCCGACAGGATCAGAAGCACGAACGCCGTCCACACCAGCACCGGACCAGCCCAATCGCGCACCGGAATGTACCACGACAGCAGAAAGGCTGCGCCGTGCAGGCTCCACATGCGGTCGGGCTTCACGACCGTGCCGACGCGCTCGGACGCCGACATCGCGGCATACTCGCGCTCGCTGACCAGCACGCGGCCCTTGAAGACGGACTCCAGCGACGCAACATTGAACAGCTTCGGCGACGCCAGTTCCAGCCGGCCATTCCCCACCAGGCCGAACTCCAGCGTGTACCGCGTCCGCGCGTCCGCGGGAAATTTCACGCCATAGGCGCCCGCCCGGCGGAACCCGGTCCGGTGCAGGAAGTTCACCTTGGGCGAAGCGGCGGACGAAAAGAACTCCGTGAACTCCGCCGCATCGTCGGTGTACACGCGGCAGGTGTAGTGCGCGGTCGGCCCCAGTTCGGTGGCCCTGGCCAGGACGCTCACGACGTAGGGTTCCGCCGGCACAACGCCCGGTCCGCCATCGTGACGCACGGGCAGCCGGATGCGGATGAACGAGGACGCCGCGCCGTTCGTGTTCACGAGCACCGGCAGGCGCGCGCGCTTGCCGGCGTCGTATTCGATCTCCTCCCAGCGGCAATCGCCGTCCGCCTGCAAGTCCGGATTCGCGGCATCGAACGATGCGCCGATCAGGTTCGGGCCGTGCGGCCACAGCCGGTCGTTCATGGCATCGAGCTTCTCGAAGTCCGGCGCGCGCGGATTCGTGGACACAATGGCGACGAAGCGATGCCAGAAGCCCTGCGTCATCAGCGGCGCGCTGATCAGCATGCAGAACAGCACGCAGAGCATCTCGGCGCGCGTCAGCAGCCGCCAGCGCGTGAGCAGGAACAGCAGTCCGCTCAGGCCGGAAAAGACCGCAAACACCCACATCGCGGGCAGGGCCAGCGTATGCTCGGACGCGAACGACACATTGATCGCGATGTCGCTGTACTGGATCAGCATGCCCATGGCGAGCATGCCGAGCAGGCAGGCCATGAAGGACTTGGGCGTCAGTCCCGGCGCTGTGTGGTTGTCAGTCATGGCGTTTGCCGTGTCAATCTCCCTGTGCCTGCCCTGCCGCCGCCGTTACTTCGCGGCGTCCTTGTCCGCGTTCACGGGCGTCGCCGTGGCCTTGCCGCCGGCCACGCAGATGCTTTCGATGCGAATCTCCTGGCCGGCGTTCAAACGGGGAATCAGTTCCAGCGTGTGTTCCACGGCCGGATCGAGTCCCGTCGCGATCATCTCGGTGAGGTGCGCCGAGTTTCCCATCATTTGGGCGAGTTTGCCAGCGTTGAAAACGTCGGTTTTCTTCCAGTTCTCGGTGTGCTCGACGATCTGTCCGTCGATCGAAACCCGATAGGCGCCGGATTGGGTCGTGGACTCGCCGAAGAACATGACCATGGCGCCGTTGAAACGGATCCGGAGCGGCGCCACGTTGGTGGCCGGAACCGCGGTCTTGGCGTCCGCCGCGCCGGCGGGTTTGGCGCCCGTGGCCACGACCAGATCGCCGAGCCAGCGCGACATCTGCATGTCGAAGCAGGCCGAGGTCACGTGCGGCTTCGCCACCTGCCACCCGGCGGGCAGATGCCCCGCGCCGAACAACGCGGCAAGAGGCAGACGCGCGTGCGTCATGTAGGTGTCCGCGTACAGCATCTTCTCCGGCGCCCGCGCCGCCTTGAATGTCTCGACGCCGGCGCGATACGCGTTCCAGGCCGCCTCGGCAAAGAGCGTGTAGCCCAGGTCGCCGGGGTGTACGCCGTCCGTGTCCCAGATGGCGGCGGCCGTGGTCTGACCGGCCTTGATCCGGTCGATGATCAGCGCGATCGCGTCGCCGCAGGGGATGTGGTAGGCGGCGGCGATGGCGAGATGCGCGTCGCGCCGCTTCATGCCCGCGGTGGTGCCGCCGGTGACGTTCCATTGGAAGGGAAACATCACGGGCACCACGGGCACGCTCGCTTCGACGACCAGGCGCCGCACGATGGACTCGTAGGAGGCGAGCGTCTCCGGCGTGTCGGTCGTGATGTCGTCGTTCGCGGAGAAATCCAGGAAGACGAGGTCCGGCTTGCGGCGCAGCACGTCGCGGTCGAACCGGAACACGCCCAACTGCGAGCCCGTGCCGCCGATGGCCGCATCGTAGAAGCGGAAGCGCGCCTTCGGATACTCCGCCGCGAACCGCTCGGCCATCCGGGCGCGATACGAAGTGTTCATCTGATCGGTGGCGTTGGCGCCCCAGGTCAGCGAGGCGCCGAAGAAGACCACCGTCAGGTTTTCGCCGGCGCGGGCGCGCCGGTCGAACGTCTCGAAGCTCGCGTCCGCGCGGGCGCGCAGCGCCAGGCCGGCGCCGGCCAGCCCCACCGCCATCATCGTCAACAGGCATCGCTTCATTGCTGCTCCTTTTCTTCCGGGTTCATGATCAGGAATGCTCCGGTCCGTTCGTCCGGCAGGCGCGCGGCCACAACCACAAGCCGCATGCCCGTGCGCGCGCACAGCGATGCGAGCCGCCGCCAGGACGCCGCATCCGCCGGCGCGTCCGCGTCCCAGACCAGGTGCGGCAGGCGCGCGGCGCAGGCCTGCACGGCCGCGCGGCCCGCCAGATGCTTCAGCAGCGGCGGCAGCAACGCGCCCGCCTCCGCCGACGGCACGGTCATGGCGTAGCGGTCGAACCAGACGGCATCGAGCGTGAACTCCGCGTCTGCCGGCGCGCCGCCGCGGCCCCACGTCAACACCGGCAGCGGCCAGACGCGCAGCCGCCCCCACTGGATGCGGTGGACGGCGAGGCGCTTCGGATCGAACCGGTCGCCCACGTAAAGGAACGTCTGCCCGCGGCGCGCCACGTCCTCCAGAAACGCGCGCAGTTGCGCCTCGGAGGCGCCGGGCCACGACACCAGCGGCGGACCGTGCGAGAAGTGCGTCAGCCATGTGCCGGCAATGGGCAGCGGCAGGTAGCCGTTCACCGGATGGTGGAAACGGCGCAGGTAGTCGCCAATGGCGATGCCCAGCACGGCCAGCAGCACGAGACCGGCCAGCAGACGGTTGGCGCGGCTCAGACGGCCGGCGAGGCGGTAGGCGTCCAGCCGCAACGTGCGCACCGTCGGGGCCGCGGGGCCGGCGTCGACGGCGGCGCGGAGGATGACGCCGCCGGCGGATTCGCCGGGCGCATCCTCGGCGAAGCGCATCACGTTCTCCCCCTGCTCGATGCGCGCACGCTCCTCGCGCATCTGGAGATCCTGCTGGGCCTCCCGCACGGCGCGCAATTCATCCGAGCGATCGAGCACGATCGCGGTCTCCCACGCCGTCTGGGCTTTTGCCAGCAGGAAGCCCGCCGCCGCCAGGCCGAGCGCCCACACCAAGCGGCGGCGGCGCGGCGCCTGCCGGAGACAGGCCGCGCACGCGACGGCCGCAGCCAGCCACGCCAGGGCGGAAAGCACGCCCCACCAGCCGAAACAGGTTATGAATTGCGCCATCATTGCCGGTATTTCCGCGTCTGTTCCAGATAGTGCGTGAATGCGTAGTAGATGACGTTCACACCGATCTGCGTGGCGCCCTCGGCCAGCGCCGGTTCCATGCCGGAATGGCCCGTCTTCCAGGCGTCGCCGACGTCGCCGGGATGGTAGAATACGACCCAGCGGCCGTTGTGCTTGATGCCCAGCGCGCGAAAGCCGCCGTGATGCCAAAGCGGCGGCGCGCCATTCGGAAAGGCGTATGGCACCTGAAACAGTTGATCGTCATCCGCGATCACCAGCAGCGGCTCGCCGGGAAAGAGCTGCTGCGCAAAGGCATGGAAACTCCCGTGCCAGCGCGGGCTGCCGCAACTGGCGAACAGCATGCCGCCGTCGAGCAGGTAGTCGCGCATGGCCTTGATCTCGCCGGCCGAGACGTTGATGTCGCCATTGCCTGTCATATAGACAAACGGCGGCGCATACCCCTTCGGATACTTGCGCAGCAGGTTGATGGAATGGCTTTCCGGCCGGGTGGCGACCTTGAAGCCGGTGAGCTGGTGGAACGCATCCAGGAAGTTGAGATCGGCGCGCGACACCGCGTCCATGCCGTCGTCCCACCCCGCGCCGTTGTACTCCATGCGGATGAACCGGACGACGGCGTTGTCCATGCCGTCCGGCCAGCCGCCCTCCTTGCCGCCGCCCGCGCCCATCTTGCCGGCCCTGGCGCTGCCGAGGGTCGACAAGATGCGGTTGGGATCGGCCCGATAGGTCTCCTGGGTGTCGTCATCCACCTGGCGCAGAATCTTCGAGTCATCCAGATCCGGCACGTAGAAAGAGATCGCCGACTGGGCGTTGACCAGCAGGTGCTTTTTCTTCTTCTGTTTCTTGACGACCTTCACGATCTTGGCGACGGAGACTTCCGGCGTGCCGCTCCCCTTGGGCACGCGGTAGGGATCCACACAGCCGCGCATGCTGAGCAGCCAGGGGATCACGAGAATGACCAGGATGTGAATGCCCGCGCTCGACCACAGGCCTTTGCGAAACCGCGGATCCTCGCCGTTGGTGCGCAGGTTCTCCAGCAGGCGGTCGCCGGCGGCCGGCGGCAGCGCATCCAGTCCGCGATAGACGGCGATGACGACGCTCCGCCAGGAAAGCAGGTAGAGCCATGCCAGGAGGGCCATCACGCCGAACGCCGGTCCCATCAGATGCCACCGCCAGAAGAACTGCGCGCCGGGCGTGGCCGGCACACCGTTGACCGCAAGGTTGCGCGCCAGCGGCACCGCCGTGGGGCGCGGATTCCCGAGGACCTCTGGCGGGCGCACGAAACCCGCGAGGCTGGCCGCGAAGCAGACCGCGGCGGCGACCAGACCGCAGCGCGACACCGCGTCCGCCAGACCGGGAAGGCCGCCCTCGATGAACGGACCGCGCAAGATGGGCTGCGCGGCGAGAAACGTCTCGACCGCGCCGGGCAACCGCAGCGCGCCATACAGCAGTCCCGCCGCCAGCACGCCAAGCGGCGCGCACAGCAGACTGGGCCACGGCGAAAAAGCGGCGTGGCGGGGGCGCGTTGTGGGAAGAACGGTCATCGGTGACGATTTCTCACGGAGAAATCATGGGCGTCGGTTGGTATCCTCAATGGAAATCCCCAGTTCACCCGGCAGCCGCGGCAGCTCGTTCGTCGGCGTTTTCTCGGTGATGCGCCTGACCACGGGGGAGTTCTCGCGATCCGGCGGAATCGTCACGCCGGCGTTCGCAACGGGGGCGGCCGTGGTGACCGTGTTGGTTGACGCCGCGACGGGCACCGCATTCGTCGCCGCGCTTTTTGCCGGCGGCCGGTTCTTGGCCTCCGCCTGCTGCTTAAGCGCCTGGACCGCCGCGGCGGCCGCGGCCTTGCGAACCGCCGCGCCATCGGGGTCGATCCAGCGATCGCGAATGTAGCCGACCGACAAGCCGCCGATGACCACCACGTGGATCAGCAAGGCCGTCAGGATCCAGAAAAACATGCGCCCGCCGCTGAAAGCCGCCAGCAGTTTGCGTGGCGAAGGCGATTCCACTCCGTTGTCCTGCATATCCATGAATCTGCTCCCTTTCCCTGCTTGCCCATTGCCGCCGCCGTTACCGGGCCGGCGGTTTCTCGCCCACGGCCGTGACGATCCCGCCGGCTTCGACAATCGCCTCCAGCACCGGACCGAACACTTCCTGTCGTACGCCTGCGTCGCACCGGACCATCACCCGGCGCTTCTCTTCGCTGGTCTGCCCATGCACCAGCGCAGCCACCAGACTCTCCACGTCCGCGGAGCCGGAGACCGGATGTCCCTGCACCCGGATGGCGCCCGTGTTGTCGATGGCGACGAGCACCAGCGGTTCGTTCAGCTTGTCGATATCCGGCGATTGGGGCAGCTTGAGGTTGCCGGGTTGCTGCGAAACGAAATTGCTGCACGCCATGTAGAAAATGATCAGCAGGATGGCGATGTCCACCAGATTGGCGGTGGGAACCACGGGGAGTTCATGCCGGGGCCTGGTTTTCATTTGCCGCCCTCCACGCTCTCGATGGCCACGATGCCGCCGCAGGCCTGGATCATGGACATGGCGCGAAAGTAAAACTGGTAGTTCTCGTTGCCGGTGGCGGAGAGCACCACCACGCGCGCCTCGTCGCTGCGCTGCGGCAGATGCAGCCCCTTCAGGTAGCGCTCGGCCTCTTCGATCGTCATCGGCTTGTCGTCTAGGGTGAGCTGCCCGTTGTGAAGCCCCAGCGTGGGATTCTTTTCGGCCTGCGCCTGGCGCGTCTTCGAGCCGGACGGCATGTCGGTGACGATGCCGGTCACGCGGGTGAGCGTGGTCGTCATGATGAAGAAGATCAGCAACAGGAACATCATATCCGCCAACGAGGTGGTCGGTATGGCGTCCTGCCCGAGCAGCTTCTTTCTGGGGAGCTTGTACATGACGACGGCTTCTAGCGGGCGGCGTTTTCGTGCCGCAGGCAGGCGTACTCCACCAGTTCGGAGGCGGCTTCGCCGATCTCCAGGTTGATCTTCTCGACGCGGTTCATGAACGCGTTGAACGGGATCAGCGAGGTGAGCGCGATGATCAGGCCGGAGGCCGTGGCGACCAGCGCCTCGGAAATGCCCGCGCCGACGGCGCCGGCGTCGAGCGAACCGGCGCCCGACAGGGAGCCGAACGAGCGGATCATGCCGGTGACGGTGCCGGTCATGCCGAACAGCGGCGCCACGTTGCTGATGGTGGACAGCCAGTTCAGCCGCAGTTCGCAGGTGTGAATGGCGTGCGGCGTGTAGTCGTCCATGGCTTTCTGCATCAGCGTGCGCAGGCTGTCGGGCGACGCGCGGGCGGCGCACAACCGCTGGTACGCCTGCAGGCCGACCAGCAGCACCGCCGACACCGGGCCGGGCGTGCTGGCGCAGACGTTCATCGCGTCCGCGATGCGCCCTTCGCCGAGCAGCGCCAGCACTTTGGCGCGCAGGGTGCGAATGTCGAGCTTCGCGTTGCGGTGAAACGCCAGGCCGCGTTCGATCAGCACGGCCACCATGATCACGCTGCACGTCATCAGCGGGATCATCATGAATCCGCCGGAAATCAGTCTCTCAAGCATGGTCGTTCTCCCTTTCCGTCTTTCCATCCTGCGCCCAGCGCAGAATCGCATAGCCGTTCACCGGCGACACCCGCACGGTGCGCTGCCGCAGTCCGGGCGCCGGCGCCAGGACCAGTTCGCCCGTGACGGCATTGTACAGGCTGGCGGCCGTCTCCGGCCGTCCCGCCCGCTCGACATACGGCCGCCGGCCGGGGGCCAGCAGCAGCAGTTCGTCTTCCAGCAGGCAGACGCTCAGCCGTCCGCGCCACCCCCACGCGCCCGTGTCCACGCGCGTACCGGTGGGCACGCACAGGACGACCAGACGCGGCGCGCCGGACTGCGCGAGCAGGCGCTGCACCGCGAGCGCCCGCCGGCACGCGGCGTAGGCCGCGGCGCCGGCCAGCAGCCGGACCATTCTGTCGTACAATCGCCACATGCCGTTATTCGCCGCCCTTCGCCGTCTCCTGCTCCTCTTTCAAATCCTCGCTCCACTTGGCAATGTGCGCCTTGTACTCCGCCATCTTTGCCGCCGTCGCCTTGGCGTCCACCGTTGGCTGCAACGCCATCTGGTCCAGCACAACCTCCAGGCTGTCCTGGCGAATCTTTTTCGCCTCGTAGAGGTTCCACTGGTCGCCTGCGCGAGACTGCATCAACACCGCCTCGGTATGGCTGCGATGCCCCAGCACCGTTACCATCGCCACCAGCACCGCGAGGATCGAGATCGTCAGCGCAATCCTCGTCAGCGACTCCTCCCCGCCTTCTTTCATCTGTTTGGAAAATTCCTGCATCTCGGTCGGTTCCATGCGCCCTATTCTAGCCCGTCCACGCCTCTCAACTACCTGCTTGCCCTTCTTCTCATGCTCTCTGCCGCGCATCCGTTTGCAGGCGCCAGGGGAAGATTCACCACTATGCAACTTCCATCCCAGAAACTTCGTCTTTCTATCAGAAGGCTTTATTTAGCTCGATCTTTACAAAGTTCCGCTTGTGAGCAACTTTCTCCACGAACCGGGGTTTTTCAAAAAAAGCAAGAAGTTGGTCCTTTCCCCTGTTGGGCCCTCCGTTATGTATCTTGCACGTTAGAACGATTTCACTTTGGGTCGTTTCAGCACCGTTGAAACTTTGCGTGGTCTTCATCTGGGAAAGCCACATTTAAATTTTTTCTAGATAACACATACGGTGAAGCCGCTGGCAAGCGGCCCTCAACCTGGGAAGGGCTTTTATGAAGCGACTCATCTCCTCTTCGCTCACCATCTTCATCACCTTCTGCCTGCTGGTAGCCACGGATCGCAGGGCCTGGGGCTATGTCGATCCCGGATCGGGCTTGATCGCCCTACAGACCTTCGCCTCCGTCGGTGCGGCCTACGCCTACGTCATTCGCCGTCGTATCCGCACCTTCTTCTCGCGCAAAGAGAAAGCCTCCGCAGAGGTCCGGCCGACTACGGCCGAGGCGCGTGACCCCAGCGAACTCGCATGACCGCTGCTTCACCCCAAGCCACATTCCGCGATCCAGCAGGTTCGCTCAGCCTGAAAGCAGACCAGGCCGTCCGCACCATCGCCCCCGCGTCGCGAGCGGAAGTGCTAGACCTGCTCCAATCCGCCTTCTGCCAGGCCATGCAGCAGCGCGGAGACCTCATCGCGGCTGAAATAGACGACTCAGGCCCGCAACTCATCCTTCGCCATCCCAGAATCGCCGTCCCTACCTATCCGTGGGAGTGGACCCCCTCCCAGTGGATCGTCGCCGCCGAACTCACCCTGGACCTCTGTGAAGAAGCCCTCGCAGCTGGCTGGATACTCAAGGACGCCACTCCGCTCAACATCCTCTTCAACGGCCCCCGTCCCATCCTCGTCGATATCCTATCCTTTGAAAGACGCGATCCAAGCACTTCCATCTGGCTGGCATACGGACAGTACGTCCGTACCTTCCTGCTCCCCTTGCTGATGGATCGTCTGCTCCATTGGCCGCTCTCCCTCAGCCTCTTCCGCCGCGATGGTTACGAGCCCGCCGAATGCTTCTCCGCCCTCCCATGGCACAGCCGTCTCACCAAGGCGGCCCTCTGGCCCATCACTCTGCCAACTCTGCTCGAGCGCCGCAAATCCGCTAACCCAGCACAAATCACCTCACCGTCAAAAAAATCCACCCTCCACACACCTGAAGTCGCCACCCACATCCTTCGCGGCACCCTGAAGGGCCTCCGCCAGCGCACTCAACGCGCCGCGCCGCCGCTCGCCTCCTCCAACTGGAGCGACTACCCGCAAACCCTCACCCACTACACTCCCCAACAGTCCCAGCAGAAGCACGACTGGGTGCGCCAGGCTCTCGTCTCCGCGCAGCCTGTACAAGTCCTCGACATCGGCGCCAACACCGGCGACTTCAGCGCGCTGGCCGCTTCGCTCGGAGCCGAGGTTGTTGCCCTCGAGCGTGATCAGGCCGCCGCCGACCGTCTCTTCCGCATGGCCCGCCAACGCAATCTCCCCATCCAGACCATCCACGCCGACCACGCCCGTCCCACCCCCGCGGTCGGCTGGCTCAACGCAGAATCCCTCGCCCTGCTGCCACGACTCGAGGCCCAGTTCGACCTCGTCCTTATG
>Ga0118677_10004449_pt1 | contig 25517 bp, 14 predicted proteins | sample AliMusrvi5mmetaG_FD_86154 | JGI IMG/M metagenome (GOLD analysis project Ga0118677, IMG submission 86154)
GAACTATACGATCCTAGACAGCACCGGCACCGGCAGCCTCACGCTTCAGGGTACAGGCTCTTCGTCCGCAAGCGTGACCGTTACCACCGGCTCGGATTCGATCAGCGCGAATTTAATGCTGGCGAGCGAAGTCGTGTTCAGCGGCAGCGGCACGCTGGCCCTCAGCGGCAGCATCTCCGGATCCGGCCCCTTGACCATGAGCGGCACCAACGGCACGCTGATCCTCAGCGGCACCGGCCTCTATAGCGGCGGCACGATCGTGAATGCCGGCACGCTGGTCGTGAAATCCAGCACCGCTCTTCCCGACAATCAGAGCCTGACCGTCGGCGCGGGTGGAACGCTGATCTTCGATCCTTCATTCAGTGGATCCTCGATCATCGCGCCCCCGGTCTCCGCGGCTTCGTCCGCGGTCAGTCCCGTTCCCGAGCCGAGCACCCTGGCCCTCTTGTTTGCGGGCCTGGTGGTAGGGTTGGGAGTGTGGCGGAGGAAGGGTGCAGCATCGTGCCGGGCAGTCTGGAGGACATCTTGACCATCTCTCGCCGCTCATTTCTCGCCCGCGCCGCAACTGCGGCCGCCGCATCGCCGTTGCTTCTGAGCTTTCCGCTTCGGGCCGCCGACCATGGGTACATGGTGCCCGAAGGCCCCAATAGCTTGGTGAACATGGCGTTTATCGGCATGGGTCTGCAGAATCGCGGTTTGCTGGGGTTCTTCCTGTCGCGGAACGTCAAGGTCGTCGGCGTCTGCGACGTCGACACGACGCGCCGCGAACATGCGTTGAAAATTGTGGCGGACTTCCACAAGGGCAATCCCGACAAAGGTGCCTTCGCCTGCCGTGCGTACAACGATTTCCGCGAGATCATCGACCGCAAGGACGTGGATGCGGTCTGCATCGCCACGCCGGACCACTGGCACGCCCTGATCACGTTGGCCGCGTTGAAGTCCGGCAAGGACGTCTACTGCGAGAAGCCGCTCACCCACACCATCCGCGAAGCGACCGAGGTCATGGCGGCGGTCAAGCAGCACGGGCGCGTGTTGCAGACAGGCTCCATGCAGCGGTCGATGGCCGAGTTCCGCGTGGCCTGCGAGTTGGTCCGCAACGGTGCCCTGGGTAAACTCCAGCGCGTCACGTGCATGGTCGACGGTCCCGGCCGGCCTTGTGACCTGCCCGCGCAGCCGAAGGAACCCGGCCTGGACTGGGACCGCTGGCTGGGCCCGGCCCCGATCCGCCCTTATCATTCCGATCTGTGTCCCCGCGGCGTGTACAACGGGTATCCGAATTGGCGCGGCTATTCAGAATACGGCGGGGGCGGGATCTGCGACTTCGGCGCGCACCACTTTGACATCGCGCAATGGGGGCTCGGCATGGACGAGAGCGGACCGGTGGAAGTGCGACCGCCCGAAAAGCCGGACGCCACGCACGGCGCGGTGCTGGTCTATGAGAACGGCGTCACCCTGTCCCAGGTTGATCGCGGCGGCAAGATGCGCTGGAACGGCATCCGCTTTTTCGGAACCGAAGGCGAAGTCGAGGCGGACCGCGGCCAGTTCGAGTTCGTCCGCGGCGGCAAGAGCATCCCCCAGGGCCGGGCGCAGAAGGAGTTCCTGGCCGACGCGAAGATTCGCCTCTACGACAGCAAGTCGCACGGGGACGACTTCCTCGCCCGCGTGGCCGACCGCAAGCGGCCCGTGGCCAGCGAAATCGAAGGCGGGCACACGGCCATTCTCTGCTGCCTGGTGAACCTTGCCTACTATCATCGGCGAACGATCAAGTGGGATCCGCGGAAGCTGGCCTTCGCCGATCCCTCCTGCGACCCTGCCTGGCTGACGCGCGACTACCGCAAGCCTTGGACGCTGTGAGCGGCCGGTCGCGACCTCGTCGCAGATGATTACCCTGACCGGCGCGGCCTTCCCGGTAGCGGGCCCGGTCGCCGTGGCCGAAACGGTCACGGTTGTGCTGTTACTCGCGGGCGGGATCGTCGCAGCGGCGGCCGCCTGGGGAGGAAGAGGAAGTGCTGGGTACCGAGTACTATAGGGAGGAAGGCCCTTGTCTTCGAGATGAGAGAAACATTGTTTGACAGAAATCTGTTGTTCTTGGCGGCATTGGCTATGCTGGGGCGCGCCGTCCAGAATATTGACTGTCAGGCGGCCGAAAAGTTGTCTCGTCCGACGCCCGAGCAGGCGGCCTGGCAGGATCTGGAGCTGGGGATGTTCATTCATTTTGGCCCGGCCACCTACGAGGACGTAGAAGAGGACAATCTAAGCGCGCGGCTGGATCAGATCAATCCCGACAAGCTGGACACCGACCAATGGGTGCAGGCAGCCAAGGACATGGGCGCCGGTTACATCATGTTCGTAGCCAAACACTCCGGCGGCTTTTGTGCATGGCAGACCGACACGACGACGTATGGCATCAAGAATACGCCTTGGCGCGGCGGCAAGGGCGACATCCTGGCCGACCTCTCCGCATCATGCCGCAAGCAAGGAGTGAAATTGGGGGTTTATATCAGCCCTTCCGATCGGCACTTCGGCGCGGGCACCGCGGGGAGCTGCGCCAATGCCCAAGAGCAGGAGAAATACAACAAAATTTACCGGCAGCAATTGACCGAGATCCTCACACGCTACGGCGACATGATTGAGGTCTGGTTTGACGGCAGCCTGGTGGTGCCGGTGGGTGACATTCTCCAGAAACATGCGCCACGGGCGCAGGTGTTTCAGGGCCCGCACGCGACCATTCGCTGGGTGGGCAACGAAGAAGGCTGGGCGCCCTACCCGGCATGGAACGCGGTGCCGCTGGCGAAGGCGAGGTCGGGTATCGCCACCGCGGCTGACGGCACTCCAAATGGTGACGCCTGGCTGCCGAACGAGTGCGACACGAAGTATTGCGCTTCCTGGCATTGGAAGACCCACTACGCCGGGTCGCTCAGGAGCCTCGATGATTTGATGAAGCTATACTACAACACGGTCGGTCATGGCGCCGTATTGCTGCTGAACCACGCGCCCGATCGCACGGGACTGATTCCCGAGGCTGAAATGCGGCGCGGCCGGGAATTCGGCGCTGAGATCCGCCGCCGTTTCGGCAAGAGCGTGGCGGAAACATCCGGCCGCGGCCAGACCTTGGAACTCGCCCTGCCGAAGCCGACCCGCATTGACCACGTGATCGTGATGGAGAACATCCTCGAAGGTGAGCGGGTGCGCGAATACGTCATGGAAGGGTTTGTGGGTGAGCAGTGGAAGGAACTCTGCCGCGGTTCGGCCATCGGCCACAAGAAGATTGACGCATTTGGCCCGCTTGAAGTCAGCAGGGTCCGACTCCGCGTGGTGCAATCGGCTGCCGAGCCGATGATCCGCAAGCTGGCGGCGTACAACGTGGGCGATACTCCCAAGCTTTCGGCCGATGCGGCAGATAATCCGGCCCGGCAGGTCTGGCAATGGTCGGCCGAGAGCCTGGGAAGAGAATGGAAAACGGTCGACATCGACCTGACTTCAATCTGCAAGGATCCGCAGGTGTACCATGTCGATTTCCACCACCCTGACAAAGTACCCAACGTCGAGGTACGGTCGCTGGAACTGCTGGTCGATGGCGTCGTAGCGCCCGGGTTCGTGGAGCGCACCCAACCGGATGCGCCCCGGCGGTATTACGTGACGATCACCGCGCTCAGCAAGAAACTGGGCTTACGGGCCGTGGTGCGCGCCCCAGATCAAATGCAATCAGGGGCCAAAGGCGAAGTCACGGTTTGCAAACGCCCGCGGTAGATATGTCCGTTGCCTGAGTCAGACGGATAAGCGTATGAGTCTTTATTCTTTATCGAGTTGCGGCAAGTTGAACACATCTTATTGAGAAAGGTACGTAATGAACCGCTGTCTCTTGAGTGTGATGATCGTTATGGCGGGCCTCGCCTCCCTCGCGCAGGCGGAGAATCGCGTGAAGTCGCCGGACGGGCGCATCGAAGTCGAAATCTGGACCAGACCGCGGCTGGAATATGCCGTGACGTTCGCCGGCAAACCGCTGCTCCTGCGATCCCGCCTGGGGCTGACACTCAAGGGCGGGCCGACGCTGAGCGAAAACATGGCGCTTACCGGCAGCAAGACCGCCAGCATCGACCAGGCCTGGGAATGTCGCCTGGGCAAGGCCAGCCGGATCGTCGACCGCTGCAACGAGCTGCGGCTCGGCCTGGCAGAGACCGCGGGCCAGCGGCGGAAGCTAGACATGGTCTTCCGCGCGTACAACGACGGCGTGGCCTTCCGCTATGGCTTGCCACGACAGCCCGGGCTGGAACAGTTCGTCCTCACCCGCGACGAGTCGCAATTCCGCTTCCCCGGCAATCCCACCGTGTGGGCGGCCGACTACGGCGGGTTCGTTAGCTCACAGGAAGGCCCGTTTTCCAAGCGGACGATGGCCGACATCCAGGCCGGGGCAACGGTCGGCCTGCCGCTGCTGGTCCAGGTCGCGCCCGACACCTATGCCGCGATCACCGAGGCCGACCTGACCGACTGGGCCGGCATGTACCTCTGCGGCGACAAGTCGCCGGCCGCCGATAAGGGGTCGTCGCAAGCCGTCGCGGCCAAGCTTTCGCCGCGCAACGACGGGGCCGGCCTGGTGAAGGCATCCACCCCGCACGACTCGCCCTGGCGATTGGTCCTCATCGGCAGCCGGCCCGGGGCGCTGATCGAATCGAACCTCGTGCTCAACCTCTCGCCGCCCTGCGCGCTGGCCGACACCTCATGGATCAAGCCGGGCAAGATGGTTTGGGACCACTGGTGGAGCGGCGAGGTGAAGATGGACATGGCCACCAACCGCGAGTACATCGAGTTCGCCGCCGAAATGGGCTTTCCCTACCAGTTGGTCGATTGGCAGTGGTACGGCGACTTCAATCAGGCCAAGGCCGACATCACCCGCTCGGCGCCGCAGATGAACATCCCCCAGTTGGTCGAGTTCGCCGCGAAGCGCAAGGTGCGGTTGTGGGTGTGGCTGTACTGGACCGACGCCGACCGGAAGATGGAAGAGGCCTTTCCGCTCTACGAGAAATGGGGTCTCGCCGGCGTGAAGATCGATTTCATGAATCGCGACGACCAGGAGATGGTCAACTGGTACGAGAAGACGGTCAAGCTGGCCGCGCGGCACCACCTGATGCTCGACTTCCACGGCGCCTACAAGCCGACCGGCCTGCGGCGTACGTACCCGAACCTGCTGACGCGCGAAGGCGTGATGGGCAACGAGTACAACAAGTGGTCCAACAGCGTGACGCCGGAGCACACCGCCACGCTGCCCTTCACGCGGATGCTCGCCGGGCCCATGGACTTCACCCCCGGCGGCTTCCTGAACCGCACGCCGAGCAAGTTCCGCCAGGGCGTGCCCGCCAACGTAATCGGCACCCGCGCGCATGAACTGGCCGAGTTCGTCGTCTTCGAAAGTCCGTTGACGTGCGTCTGTGACCACCCCCGCAATTACAGGAAGCAGCCCGGCTTGCAGTTCCTCAAGGACGTGCCCACGGTCTGGGACGAGACGCGCGTGCTTGCCGGCGAGGTGGGGCAGTACATCGTCATCGCCCGCCGCTCAGGCGCCCAGTGGTACCTCGGCGCGATGACCGACTCCAAGGCCCGCACGCTCGCCGTTCCGCTCGATTTCCTCAAGGGAGCGGCACCAGGCAGCGGCAGTTTTCGGGCCGAGATCTACGCCGACTCGCCCGAGTCGGCCGATAACGCGGAGAAGCTCAGCGAGGTGTCGCGCAAGGTCGATCCGACCGACACGCTGACGATCACCATGGCCCCGGCCGGCGGCGTTGCCGTGCGTTTCGTCCCCGCACCCTGATCGATCCAACATAAACAACCAAGTGGTTCAGAGAATATGCGAATCAAAGTCATGTCGTGGGCGACAATTGTCTCCCTAACCGTATCCTGTGCCTGGGCAGGCGATAAGGTGGCGGTCGATTACATCAACCCCATGGTCGGCGCCAGCACCAATGCGGCTTATGGCGAAGGAAAGACGTTCCCCGGGGCGGCCACGCCGTTCGGATTGGTGCAATTGAGTCCGGATACGGTCACCGGCGGCGACAACGGTCCAGGATATTCCTACGAACACAAAACTATCGAGGGCTTCAGCTTTACGCACATGAGCGGCATCGGCTGGTACGGTGATCTGGGCAACTTCCAGGTGATGCCTGCCACGGGACCGCTTCAGACCGATCGCGAGCAGGCGAAGTCGGAGTTCCGGCATGACGAGGAGAATGCCCGGGCTGGATACTACAGCGTCAAGCTTGGCCGCTATGGCATCCGGGCGGAGATGACGGCGGCGCCGCGGGCCGGAATCCTGCGGTTCACGTATCCGGAGTCCAAGGCCAGCCGGATCCAGATCGACCTGCACCGCCGGATTGGCGAGAAAGAGCGCTGGAAACAGTTCAGCAAGCAGCATGTCCGCGTGGTTGACGATCATACGATCGAAGGCTGGATGTACTGCCCTTACGAGGACGGCGGTTGGGGAAGGGGCGACGGCCACGTTACCTACACGCTCCACTTCTACGCGCAATTCAGCAAGCCAATGACGGCCTTTGGCGTCTGGGACAAGGATCAGGTGATGCCCGGCCGCAAGGAGTATGAGGGCAAGAACGGCGGTTTCTACGCGGAGTTTTCCACGCGGGACCGTGAGCAGGTGCTGATGAAGTCGGGCATTTCGTTCGTGAGCATCGCCGGAGCCAAGGCCAACCTGGAGCACGACATTCCCAATTGGGATTTCGAGCAGACTTGCCGGCAGGCTCGGGATCTCTGGTCGACGGCCCTTGAAGGGCTCCGCGTCGAAGGAGGGACCGACGCCCAGAAGGAAGCCTTCTTCACGGCCTTGTACCATTGCCAGATCGATCCCCGCGGCACCAGCGACGTGGATGGCCGCTACGTCGGCGGCGACAATCGGCCGCATCAGTCGCCGGCGTTCACCTACCGCACGATCTTCAGCGGCTGGGACGTCTTGCGCAGCCAGTTCCCCCTCTTGACGATCGTGGCCCCCAAGATTGTCAACGACGAGATCAATTCCCTCGTCCAGTTGGCTGACTTGAGCGGCCGCAAATACTTCGATCGCTGGGAAATCCTCAATTCTTATTCCGGTTGCATGATCGGCCATCCGGCCGTGTCGGTGCTGGCCGACGCCTATTTGAAAGGCATCCGCGACTACGACGCGGCCAAGGCGTACGAGTTTGCCAAGAACTCGGTGAATACGACCTACAACAAGATTGGCTACCATCCGGGCGAGCTCTCCTGGACGCTGGAGCAAGCGTACTTCGACCACTGCGCGGCCCGACTGGCGACGGCCCTGGGGCATAAGGACGAGGCGGCCGAGTTCGCCCGCCGCGCCATGGATTACCGCAACATCTACGACCCGGCCGTCGGCAACATGCGGGCCAAGCAGGCGGATGGCTCGTGGGCTCCGTGGCATGGCAAGACTTCCGCGGACGGGCAGGGATGCATGGAGAGCAATCCTTACCAGCAAGGTTGGTTCGTCCCGCACGACGTCCAGGGACTGATCAACCTCATGGGGCGGGACTACTTCCTGGCCTATCTGACCGAGTTCTTTGAGAAAACGCCGCTCACTTTCCAGTGGAACGACTACTACAACCACTCCAACGAACCTGTGCATCACGCGGCCTACCTGTTCGTCTATGCGGGACAGCCCTGGCTCACGCAGAAGTGGACGCGAATCATCATGGACCACGCCTACGGTCCCGGGGTCAAGGGGCTTTGTGGAAACGAGGACGTGGGACAGATGTCGGCCTGGTACGTCCTCAGCGCAATAGGGCTACACCCGGTCTCGCCGGTCGACGGCGTCTACATCCTCGGCAGCCCGCTGTTCGAGAAGGTCACCGTCCGGCTGGACCCCAAGTATCACCAGGGCAAGAGCTTCACGGTGATTGCCAAGGGGAACTCTGCCAAGAACATTTACATCCAGTCGGCCCGGCTGGATGGCAAGGAACTCAACCGCGCCTGGCTCACGTACCGCGAGATCACCGGCGGCGGTACACTGGAGTTGGTCATGGGCCCCGAGCCGAACCGCCAGTGGGCCTCCGCCCCGGAGAACTTGCCACCGTCGCTGAGCGGGCGACCCCAGCCGACGAAGACGCCCGGCGGGCCAAGCGACCGGTGAGATTGCTCTGGGGCAACATAACTGGAAAGGAATGTAGTATGTGCAAACCTTGGCTTTATATTTTCGTGGTGATCGCCTTGGCGGTCTTATGGAAAACAGCGAGTGTGAGCATTTCACGCTTACCATCAACCCTAGTTACAGGAGTATTGCATGAGAACGGTTAAGTGGATCGGTGCTTTGTGTGCCGCAGTTCTAGCGACGATCTTTTCGGCCGCGAGCGTCCGGGCGGCCGATTGGGAAGTGCTCTTCGACGGAACGAACCTGGATGCCTGGAACAAGGTGCCGGGTGTGTGGGAGATTACCGACCGGGGCGAATTGCATCCCGTCAAGAGCGGTCCGGACATCTCAACCAAACTGCGCTACTGCGACTACGCGTTGGAGTTGGACTTCCGCATGGTTCCCAAGAAACAGAGCAACAGTGGCGTTTTCATCCGCGTCCACGACCCCAGCCAGGACGTGGTGACCGGCATGGAAATCCAGATCCTGGACAACGCCGACTACGGTGTGCCATTTAACGCCGGCAACGCCAACGGCGCGCTGTATGACCTGGTGCCGCCTGCCGTCGACGCCAACAAGCCTGTCGACCAGTGGCAGCACTACAAGATCACCGCGGACAGGAACCTGATCACCGTAGAACTGAACGGCAAGGAGATCGTCAAGGCCGATCTGGACCGGTGGAGCAAGGCCGGCCAGAACCCCGGCGGCGGCCACAACAAGTTCCCCTACGCCATCGGCGCGCTGCCCCGCGAGGGTTTTATCTGCCTGCAGAACTACAACACTCCCGTCTGGTTCCGCAACATCAAGCTTAAGAAGCTCAGCGACCGCCAACCCAAGTACAACGGCAAAGAACCGATCGGCGAGGTGCTCGCGAAGGTCGAGGCCAAGTAACAACCCATTAGTTCAAGGAGAATGAGATCATGTCGGATTCCAAGCGTTTCACGCGGCGGCGGTTCCTGGGAACGTCGCTCGCAACCGGGGCCGCGCTGACCCTGGCCGCCCCGGCCTTTGTCCGCGGGAGAGGACTGAACGAGAAACTGAACATCGCCACCATCGGCACCGGCGGCATGGGCGGCGAGGACTTGAGCAGCCTGGCGGGCGAGAACATCGTGGCCCTCTGCGACGTCGACGAGAACACCCTCAACAGGGCCGCCGGCCGCTTTCCCAAGGCGAAGAAGTACTTCGACTTCCGCAAGATGCTGGAGAACGAGGAGAAGCAGATCGACGCCGTGCAGGTCTCCACGCCGGACCACATCCACGCTCCAGCCAGCGTGATGGCCATGAAGATGGGCAAGCACTGCTTCTGTCAGAAGCCGCTGGCCCACGACGTGACCGAGGCGCGGACCATGGCGAAGCTGGCGGCCGAGAAGAAGTTGGCCACGCAGATGGGCACGCAGATCCATGCCGGCGACAACTACCGCCGCGTCGTGGAGATTGTCCAGTCCGGCGCGATCGGACCGGTGCGGGAAGTGGTCGTGTGGTGCGGCAAGGACTGGGGCGGCGGCAGGCACGGGAAGGCCGAGGCCCCGCCCAAGCACCTGCACTGGGACCTTTGGCTCGGCCCGGCCGCCGAGCGGCCCTACGAACCGGGCGTGTACCATCCACAAGAATGGCGGCGCTGGTGGGACTTCGGCACCGGTACCCTCGGCGACATGGCCTGCCACCTCATGGACCTGCCCTTCTGGGCCCTGGGACTGAAACATCCTCTCTCGGTCGAGGCTGAGGGTCAGCCCGTCGATCCGGACACTACTCCCACGGGCATGAAAGTGACCCTGGAATTCCCCGCCCGCGGCGGCGCACCCTCCGGGTCGCCGCCCGTGAAGTTCACCTGGTCGGACGGCAACCGCACGCCCAAGCAGGTTGCCGGGCACGACGTGCCCTTTATGGGCGTGATGTTCATCGGCGAGAAGGGCCAGATGTTCGCCGACTACGGCGGATACCGGCTCTATCCCGATGAGCAGTTCAAGGGCTTCCGTCCGCCTCCGCAGACGATCCCCGCTTCGATCGGCCATTATGCCGAATGGATCAGAGCCTGCAAGGAAGGCACGCCCACAACCTGCAATTTCGGCTACTCCGGCGCCCTGAGCGAAGCGGTGCTGCTGGGCAACGTGGCTTATCGCGTGGGCAAGAAGTTCCAATGGGACGCCGAGAACTTGAAGGCCGTGAACTGCCCACAGGCGGACCAGTATCTTCGCCGCGAATACCGCCAGGGCTGGACGCTGTAGCTGCCCAATCAACTGCCGGCCCACACTATGGCCTGACCAAACCCCAAATTTTTCGATGCCCGATAACTGGAAAAAACAAGCATGCGCAAGCACGGTCTTTATATCTTTGTGGTAATTGCCTTGGCGGGCCTTTCGTCCGCAGCAGCGGAACCTGCTCTCGTCCCCTGGCCCAAGAGCGTGGAAGTTGCTCAAGGCGTGCTGGAACTCGGCCCGCGCAGCCGCATCGTGAGCGAGAGCCCGCTGCTGTTGCCGCTGGCCAAGGTCCTGGCCGAGGAGATACATGCCGTTGCGGGCCTCAATTTGCCGACGGCAAGCGGCCGGCCGGGCCCGGGGGACATCGGCCTCGCGCTCGATCCTGCCCTCAGCAAGGAAAGTTACAAGCTCGTCGTCGGCGAGCATGCCGTGGTGCGCGGAGGCAACTACGGCGCCGTGGCCCTGGGAACGGTCACGCTCCTGCAGGCGCTGAATGCCCGGCCCGGCGCCGTTTCGATTCCCCGCCTTTCTGTGGCCGATGAACCGGCGACGGCTTATCGCGGCCTGTTTATCGATGTCGCCCGTAAATTCCACTCGATCGACAGCCTGAAGGAGATGGTCAATCTCTGCCGTCTGTACAAGGTGCGGTACTTGCAACTGCACCTGACCGACGACCAGTCGTTCATGTTTCCCTCGAAGGCCTACCCCCTGCTGACCACGAAAAACGAACATGGCGGCAAGACGTACACCATCGAGCAACTCAAGGACCTGGTGGCTTACGCCGACGCCCGCTATGTAACGATTGTTCCCGAGCTAGAGGTTCCCGGCCATGGGGGCGCTATGAACCGCACGATGCACGACCTGTTCCCCATCAAGGGCACCAAGCCCTACGAGAGCCACGCCTCGATCGACTTTGTCAAGGACGAAGTGTTGCGGGCGATCGAGACCATCGTGGGCGAGATGTGCGAGGTCTTCCAGTCGACTCCCTACTTCCATATCGGCGGCGACGAAGCTGACCTGCAATTGGCCGGACAGAACGTCGATTTCAAGGCCGCCATGAAGAAATACAAACTGCCCAACCAGTACGAGCTTTATCGTCGCTTCCTGGGGCAAATGGATGAGATCGTCAAGAAGCACGGAAAGCAGATGATCGTGTGGGAAGGCTTCGGCCGGGACGGCATCGTACCGGTTCCCAAAGACATTCTCGTCATGTCTTACGAGATTCGCTTCTACATGCCCCAGGATCTCGTCAAAGACGGTTACCAGGTGATCAATGCCTCGTGGACCCCGCTGTACGTGCTCAACGGCCATTACGCCCCGCCCGCGGAGATTTACGCCTGGAACCTCCATCAATTCAAGCCCTACGGCGCCAAGCCGGCGGAGCAGGGCATCCAGGTTCCCGCCGGCGAGAACGTCATCGGGGCGCAGATGTGCGCCTGGGAGGAACTCGAGAAAGTGGAATTGCCGCAAAAACGGTACCGCTTGCCCGTCATGATGGAGCGGATTTGGCAGCGAAGGGCCCCCGGCGACTCGGCGGCGGCGGGCAAGACCTATGCTGACTTCGATCGCCGCCTGGCGGGCAGCGATCGAGTGCTCGACCTCCTGCTCCACAAGTTCAGCGTCGAGGCCGATGGCCTAGCCGATTATGGTAACAGTTCGTTCAGCCGGTCGGCAACGATATCATTGAAGCTTTCGCCCTCGGTGCAGGGGACGATCCGCTACACGCTCGACGGCAAGGATCCGAGGGTTGATTCAACGGCTTACTCCGGGCCGCTCCACATCCAAGCGACGACGGATTTCAAGGCCCAGGCCTTCGGCGCCGACGGCAAGCCACTCGGCCCAGCGCGGTGGACCAAGTATGAACTGCGTCCATGACGGTGAAGAAGCAGGATGGGTGGGACAAGATCCGGCGTACTCGCTTGCGAGTCGGCGAGCGCGGGCCCACCATATTGTGTTTTCCAGCCGATAAGCCGATAATGGTGAACCCGTGCCAAACTTTGGACGAACGCCGTAGACGGGCTCGTCGCCGAATGAACACCCAATACACCCCAGTGTGAAAGAACCCATGTACCCACGCAAAACATTCGCTCCGCGCATCTTGGCGTCTATCCGATTCGGCCTGCTGCCGGGCCTCCTCCTGCTTGTGACGGGCGGAATATCCGAGCGCGGCGCCGGTGGGCTGCACGCGGAAGGGCCGGCCGCGCCGCAGCCCGTCAGGGTGAAGTACACCAGTTTCGAAGGCGAGAAGGTCGAGCGCTATGCCTGGCTGGGACGGCACGTTGTCTTCCAGACGGTTCGCAAAGATCTCGATGCGGCGGCCATGGCCCGCTTGTGCGACACGTTCGACAAGGTCTACGAGTTCTATCACGACGCCACCCAGCGCGAGCCGGTAAAGCTCCGCCAGTACGAAGGCCGGGTGACCATCAGCGAGATCGAGAAGACATGTGGGGCCGGTTGTGGGTATCTGGGGGCGACGGGAATCGAACTGATGCCGGCTTGTTTCCAGGATCTGTATCAAGGCGTCGTGAAGCACGGTGAGATCGACCAGGCGCTGCCCTACGAGTTTGGCCGCAACTTCTGGTTCTACGCGCCGCAACTGGCCCGCCACGACGGCCCCTACGCCAGTTCGGTGATCACCGGTTATGCGGTCTTCATGCGATTCATGGCGGTGGAGGCGGCCGGGGCCAAGCTCGGCCCCTTCCGCAATCGCAGCGGCAAGGAGTTCCGTAGCGAGGTGGAACGACTCGTGGACCTGTACGTCGCCGATCCCAAACTGAACCTGGAAAACACGCTCCAGCGCGGCGCGGCTCCGGCCAACGCGATGGGCCTGGGCGGGACGGACCTCTTCGCTTCGTTCTGTTTCCGCCTTTGCCGCGACAACGGCGGTGCGAAGTATGTCGGCCGGCTGTGGCAAGCGGTGGGCAAGCGTCCGGCCGCGAAGACCGCGCAGGAGGAGATCGACAACATCGTGGTGGCGGCCAGCGTGGCGGCTGGAAAGGATCTGGCGCCGTTGTTCTCGCAGACGTGGCGCTGGCCGGTTTCCGCTGCCGCGAAAGCTGAGACCGCCGCCTTAGCCAAGCCGGCCGCGAAGGCCGAGCCGCGACTGGTGCCCTGGCCTCAATCGCTGACGATGCAGGAAGGTGCCATGGCGCTGGGCCAACACAGCCGCATCGTGGCCGCCAGCGATGACCTGGCGCCGCTGACGAAGATCCTGGCGGAGGAAATCCAGGCCACCACGGGCCTGCAACTGGCGACGGCCGCGGGCCAGCCTAAGCCCGGCGACGTGCTGCTGGCGATCGACCCTTCTCTGCAGGACGAGGCCTACACGCTGGAGGTGAAGGATTATGCCGTGGTCAAAGGCGGCGACTATCCCAGCCTGGCATCGGGTAGCGTGACGCTGCTCCAGGCATTGAAGGCAGCCGACGGCGGGCTGGGCCTTCCGCACATGACGGTGGCCGACAAGCCGGCCTGTCGTTACCGCGGCGCGATGATCGACCTGGCCCGCAAGTACCACTCGCCCGGCGGCGTGAAGCAGGTCGTGGAATTGTGCCGGCAGTACAAGATCCGCTACCTGCACGTGCACCTTTCCGACGACCAGTTGTTCATGTTCCCCTCGGCGAAGTTCCCGCAGGCGGGCAAGGGTAACTGGGAGTTCGCGCGGTTCGAGCCGGGCTCGAAGCCCAAGATCAAGCCGTACACCCGCGACGAGTTGGTGGAACTGGAGCGTTTTTCGCAGGCGCGGGGCGTGCATATCGTCCCGGAGATCGACATGCCGGGCCATGCCGGGCGGCTGGTCGGCGATGTTCGGGAAGCGTTCGGCTTTCCCGGCTCCGGCTCGACGCTGAACATCGCCAGCCCCAAGACGTTGGAGGCCGCTGCCACGCTGTGGAACGAGGTGATGGACGTTTTCCAGGGCACTCCCTACGTCCACCTGGGCGGCGATGAGGCGGGCCTGGGCGGTTTGGAGAACACGCCCGAGTTCAAGAACCTTCAAAAACAGTTCCCGGACCTCAAGGGCGCGCACGATTTGTACTGCAAGTTCATGCAGGACATGCACGGCGTGTTCGCCAAGCGGGGCAAGAAGATGATCGTGTGGGAAGAGGCCTGCAACCCGGGCGGTCCCTTCCCGCTGCCCAAGGACACGTTGATCATGGTCTGGTGCCAGGGCCGCAACCCGGCCGACATCGCCAAGCACGGTTACTCGGTGGTTAACGCCACCTGGACGCCGCTGTACATCGTGCGCGACAACCGCAAGACGCCCGAGTTTCTCTTCAACTGGGCGGTTCCCAAGTTCGGCCGCGAAGGGTCCAATGACTTCTTCACGCTCCAGGACACCGAGCGACTGGCCGGCGCGCAGCTCTGCTCGTGGGAGAACTCCGAGGCGATCGAGATCCAGAGCATGCGCCAACGCCTGGCCGTGGTGGGCGAAAAGGCTTGGAACCCGCAGGCCGGAGGTACTTTTGCCGAGTTCCAGGCCCGGCACGCGCACACCGACGCCATTCTCGACGATCTGGTCCACCCCGTCGCGATCCAGGTCCAGGGCCGGCTCCGCGAGGGAGACATCTTCGAGGAACCGATCACCGTGACCCTCGCGGCGAAGAAATCGCATGCGGGCCTCTCGGTCAAGTACACCCTGGACAACAGCCTGCCCGACGAGAAATGGAAGGTCTACAACGGACCGATCAAGCTCGAGCAGACGGCCCACTTGCGCGCGGGCCTGTTCGACGCGCAGGGCGCGCAGCAGGGCTACCTGGCAGGACACTGGTTCCGCGGGCAGATCCCCGCCAAGCGATAAGCGCAGGGCCGGACCGGGACCGCACCGACTGTACAAGGAAGAATCGTCTTGAATTATGGTTCTTAACCCGGTCTGAACGCACCACCATGGCACCCATCACTACCAATCCCATCCGAACTTCGGCCACCAGCGGCACGAGTTATCGCGTCTCATTCGCGATCATGTCCTCGCTCTTCTTCATGTGGGGCTTCATGACCGTGTTTAACGACATTCTCATCCCGCGCTTCAACGAGGCGTTCACGCTGACGTACTTTCAGGCGATGCTCGTGCAGTTCGCCTTCTTTGGCGCGTATTTCATCGGCGCGCTGCTGTACTTCATCGTCTCGGCGGGCACGGGCGATCCGATCGCGAAGATCGGCTACAAGAACGGCGTCGTCATCGGCCTGCTGATCTCCGCGACCGGCAGCGCGCTATTCTGGCCGGCCGCCAGCGCGGCGTCGTATCCGATGTTCCTCGCCGCGTTGTTCGTCGTCGGCCTGGGCTTCGCGATGTTGCAAATCGCAGCGAATCCCTACGTCACGATCCTCGGCGAGCGTGCCCGCCGGCAATCAGGTCCGCATCTTAAACTTTTCAGTCAAGCCGCTTGACTGGTCAGCGATCAAGGCCTTGCAAGCCCGCGCAAAAGAGGACACTAGAATCGAATCGAGCGGTCACAGCGCTGGGGCTGGCGAATAAGCCGTAGCCATCCGCCCTGCTCCGCTAGCAACTGCCACAAAAGGAACTATTCCATGAGTGTGCCAAGAAAAGCTGTTGTAGATGAGTTGACGGGACGCCGGAGACCCACCTGATTGGCGCGGGGTACCGCGCAACTCGCCGATTTCAATGTCAAAAGCAATCTGCGATGCACAGGTCGCCATACCAGATTCATAGTTGAAAGACGTGGACGATGGACCGTCGTTCCGAGACCGTTCGGATACGTCGCCCTATCTCGGCATCGGCAACACGACTATGGCGTTCTCGTTCAGCGAAACCTCTACGTCTTTACCATCGATCCGATACCTGATCTTAAGCTGCTTGCTAATTCCCGGGGCGGGATCGCCGCCGAAACTCTCGTTGTAAGTTGCGCCGGGCAAGAAGATGACGCGATAGTTCTTGGCGTGACGGCGGAGAATCGCCGTGACGTCGTTGGTTTGCGTCCCTGCGCCGAATTCGGCCTTGATGATCTCCAGCTTCACTGGTTTGTGGCCGGCCTGCGCCAGGGCTTTGCCCAGTTCGGCCCGGTCGACGCCCTGGCTGTGGGCCATGCCCGTCAGCACGACCAATGCCTCGTCCGTTAAGGCGGGAACCTTGGCCGCCTCCAGGGCAATCGCCCGCATCTCGTCGCTTGGATAGCGGAGAAGGACTTCCAGCACCAGACGTTTGTCTTCGTCGTGGTGGGCTGTTTGCAGGGCCGTGCGGCACATGGCGGCGCGGCGGTCGGCGGGCATGTCGAATTGCCGAGCGATGCGGATGTACGCGCGAATCGCACCGGTTTTGAGCCTGTCGTCGGCGAGCGTGCCATGCAACTCCAACAGGAGGGGAGCCGCATCGGCCGACTTCCACTGCCCCAACACGCGGAAGGCCGCGTCGCGAAGCTCGGTGTCGCCGGATCTGGCGGCCGCGGCGACGGCTTCCAACGCCTTCGTTCCGCCGACCGTACTGAGCGTCTCCAAAATCTTGGCCTTAATCGGGCCGTTCGCAACTGGCAGCGCCGCGGCAAGCTTTGCCGCGGCGGCCTCCCGATCCGGCGCGCGGAGGCAGACCTCGCGCAAGGCATTGTCCAGGGCGGCCGCCTCCTGTTCGTCTTTTGTGACGGCCAGCCGCGCGATGAGCTTCGGCAGGTCCGCTGTTTCGATCACGGCGCCCAGGGCGGCCAAGGCCGCAGCACGGACCGCCAGGTCCTTGTCGTCGACGGCAAGCCAGAGCGCGGGGGTCGCGGCGGCCGTGTGGCGTCGCCTGGCCAAGTCCATGAGCATGATCCGCGCCTTGTCCTTGGCCTGCGAGAGCCGCGCCGCGACCAGCTCGTCGACGGCCTTGCCCTGTAGGGTTGCGATCGATTCCATCGCGGCTTGCGAAACGTCGCCGCTGCCTTCCAGGGCCGCATCGAGCAACGCGGGGGCGCACGAGGCGTCGCCCACGCGCTTCAAGGCGATGAGGGCGAGCACGCGAAGCTGCCCGTCGTCGCTTTGCGCCGCCTCGAGTACGGCCCGCAAGACGCGGGGCCCGTGCCGATCGGCCAGCGCCAGGATCAGCAGTCCGCACCGCTGGGTTGACGCCTTGGGCAATTCGGCCACCAGGGCGTCGGTTATCTCCGCGCAAGGCAATTCCATCGCCGCGCGGATCGCCGCGGCGGCCAAGGCATTGTCCGCACCGCGGATGGCTTCGACGAGAAGTGGAACGCCCGCCTTCCCGCGGACGAGGATCGCGCCCCGCAGGGCCGCCGCGCGGACCGGTGACGGCGCCTGCGAGAGGCCGCGCAGGCGGTCATAGATCGCCTGCGACTGCTCGCCTTGGCCCTGGGCCGCTTCGGCCGAGCGGAGAAGACCTTCGCAGATGGCCGACAGGTTGCCGCCCGAGGTGCCCGGCAGCACGTTCTCCAGGGCCTTGCTGGCCGCGGGGGTGCCGATGTTGCCCAAGGCGCGTGCGACCGCCTGGACCGTATCGGCGTCGGTCTCCTTGAGCAGTCTGGCCAGGGCGTCCACGGCTTTAGCGTCTTGCCTCGCGCCGAGACTGCCGATCAGGCCCAGCCGCAACTTGCCTTGGACCTTGCCCAGGGCGTCACGCAGGGCTTCGTCGACGGATGGGTCGCGGATGGTTTCCAGAGCGTAGCGGGCCATGTGCGAGAGCTTTTCGTCGCCCAGCAGCGAGACCAGCGTGGGAACCGATTCCTTTGTGGCCACCCGGGCGAGTTGACGGCACGCGGCCGACTTTTCTTCCAACGTCGAGTCCGAGCGGAGCACGGCGAGCAGCTTGGCCTCCTGGGCAAACGCGGGCGCGGCGGCGGCCAGCAGGGCAACGCTCAGGACCAGATTCTTATGGCTTTTCCACATGGTGGTGAATTCTCCTCGTGGGTAAGAAAGTAAAGTGGGAACAGCGAAGTTGCTCCACTCAATGGCTAATAGACGTACGGTTCGCGCATGGCCCGCGCGCGGAGGCGATTGGCCTGCTCGTCGCCCACGAACTCCTCTTTGACGGGGTCGAACTTGAGGCTCCGCTTGAGCCACATGCAAATGTTGGCGGCATGGACGGTGGTCATGGAGTGGTGCATCACCTCCGGGTTGGCGACCGTCCGCTGACGGCTCTTGACACAGTCGATGAAGTTCCGCATGTGGTCCAGCGAGCGGCCGGTGCGGGCGACGTACTCGCCGATGACTCGCTCGTACTTGCCCAGCAGGGCCGGTGAGGAAACATCGGGCTTGGCATAGCCGTCGGCGGCAGCGGCCCAGCCCTCGGTGCCTTCAAACCGTTCGCCGCAGGAACCTTGCCAGTACTTGTTTTCGCGGGAGAGGACCATCCGCACGCCGTTGGCGAAGTGGGTGATCATGCCGTCACCGCTGTCGTTGGGAACGTATTCGTACTCGATCGGCGACGACTCGCCGCAATCCAGCCCCGCCTGGGCCTGGGCGAAGGTGTGCGCCCCCCACTCTCCGATGCAACTGGTGTGGAAATCGTAGAAGCCCCGCCACCCGCCAGCGACGTAGCTGGGATTGTAGGGCCGCCAGGGGCAGGGACCCAGCCAGGCGTCCCAATCCACCTCTTCCTTGGGCGGCTGGGCGATGGCAGGCAGCCAGTCGTAACGCATCTCGGCGGCGTCCCAGGGGGCGATGTGGGCGTAGGCCGTGTGGATCTTGCCCAGCCGGCCGCTGCGAGCCATCTCGATGCAGAAGACATGGTTAGCCTCGCTCAGCCGCTGCGTGCCGGTTTGATAGACGCGGCCGTAGCGGCGGGCGGTCTCCACCACGGCGCGGCCCTCGGCAATCGTCATGCACGACGGCTTCTCGGTGTAGACGTCCTTGCCGGCCCGCATCGAGAGGATCGAAGCCATGGCGTGCCAGCGGTCGCCGGTAGCGATCAGCACGGCGTCGATGTCGGGCCGCGCGGCCAGGAAGCCGTTGATCTCCGGGTACATGGCGCAGTCGTGGTTGCCGTATTGCGTGTCGACATGGTTCTTGACGGCCAGCCGCTGCTTTTTCTGCAGGTCGCAGATGGCCACGAACTGCACCCCCGGCTGGCCCATGATCCAGCCGAGGTCGTGCATTCCGCGGCCCTGGATGCCGATGCCGCCGACGAGGATTTTTTCGCTGGGCGGCGTCGCGCCATTCTTGCCGAGCACGGAGGCGGGGATGAAATACGGCAGGGCCGTCAGGGCGCTGGCCCCGGCCGCCGTTGTGAGGAATCGCCGACGCGAGAGAGCCGTCGTACTGGGCATGGTCGATCTCCTTGTTGAGACGTGGTTGGCGAGGATTGGCAGGTGGGATTACTTGCGCCCGCTGAATCCGGGGCAGGCGGGGAACAGTGCTATCATCGTCCGGCGAAGGAGCGATGTCAACTTCGTGTTTCAAGTGGCTCCACAAGAACGGTATTCTGATAGGGCATGGGGGTGGCATATCATACAACGGCGTTGTGCACACAGCCGAAACCCTGTCCCGTGGCGATTCTTGTCGGGGGTCAAGGGGGTCAAGAGAGGTCGCCTTTACCAATGACCGCGATGTGTAATTCCTCGATGTCTGTAGACCGATGTACACGCTTTGTCTGTATGCGCATACAATCCAAAGTATGCATATTCCTCGCAAATATACATGTGTATTTGCACGCACTTGCAAACACGGACGACTTATCGTAAAATTCGACTGCGTCGATACTTCCTGGGTTTTCAGCAAGGCTTGTGGGAACGCCTCATAACCTCGAGGTCGTAGGTTCAAATCCTGCCCCCGCCACTTGAAATTCGGTATCGAAATCGCGATACCCGCAGGTTATAACCGAAAGCCAAGGCCCCGCGGCCTTGGCTTTTCGCGTTTCAAGGCCATTCTCCGCAACAAGTTACGTCGATGGGCTTGTCTCGGCTCTTGCAGGCCGTCCAGAAGCAGAGACACCGCCCGTCGCCACGCAACCAGCCCAAAACGGCCTCCGGGTGCCCAAAGTCTCTGTGTCTCTCTTCCGTCGGCCCAGTTGGGTTATGAGGGGGTTGCGAGCGCCTGGAGAGAATCGGAATGTCATGGTTCGGTTCGGTGAGCGGGGCCAACGACCGCCTACGTCTGGCGTTGATTCGCCACACCTGCGTACCGAAGCAATGGCGTTCGGCGTTTCCGTCAGTTGGCCCTGGGCATTGACCGATGGCCACCCTCAGATCCTCGGTGTCGTGCAGGTACTCTTGGACCTTTGGAGTGCCTCCGAATGCCGCCCGTGCGGCATTACGATGCAACCGGCACACGCGGGATCGCGTCGCCGCCTACCGTTCTCGCAGTTCCTCGGCTAGCAGGGCGCGGACCTCAGGATCACGGGCGTCCAGGCATGCCTGGGTCACGAGCGGTTCCGCCCAGGTCCGGTCCGCCGCCAATAGGGCGCGGGCGAGCAGAAACACGGCATGATGGAGCCGCTCGCGAGCCTTGTCGGACTTCGGTGCGGCCGGTTGCACGGCCGGATCGCGAGCAGCCAATTCTGCCAAAAGCTTCGCGGCCGGCTGGGACGCCGCCTGATAGCGCCCCGAGGTCAGGGCGGCCAAAGCCTCGGCCCGAAATCCCGGATCGCGGTGCTTTTCGGTAATTGCTAAGAGGGCTTTGCGGCCGGGCAAACCCAGGTCCACAAGGGCATTGATCTCGTAGTCCAAGTTCCATCGCGGCTCCGGTTTGTCGAGTCGCGATTCCAGCGTGGCCGCAATGTCGCCAGCGGCCTTCTCATAGCGGAGCGTCGCCAGATGGTAGGCGAGAATCCCGCGCTCCAGCGGTTTCTGGCGGTACAGCTCATGTAATACCGGGCCAACCCGTGGATCGCGCGTCGAAATGAGATACCCTATCACTTGCCCTGGATACCCGGGCTCCCAGGGACCGTGGGGCAGCCAGGCCAACAGCACCGCGACGGCCTCGTCGTCATTCTTTTGATAACAGTACCAGGCCAGGGTCTCAGCCGCTGCGGCCTGCAAGGCGCCATCGGCCTCGCGGACCGTTCGCAGGAGAGCGGCGCGGACCTTCGGCGCGCTTTGGCGAACCGTTTCCTGTCCGATGGCTGCCACGACCGCGTTTTGGGGTGCGAGGGTGGCGTTGGACGCAAGTCGGGCCAGCGCCTCCAAAATAGCGGTCCGCACGCGAGCGTCCTTCGACTCATCCAGTTTGGCAAATAGAAAATCGACGGTTTGGGGGCCTTTCACCCGCGCGATGCCCGCCAACGCCGCCTCGCGGCCCGAGTCATTCTCTTCGAGCGCCTGGAGGCACACGGGGACGATCCGCGGGTCGGGGTAATGGGCCAGCACTTCCGTTGCCGCCCGCAGCATGCCGCGATCCGTGCCTTGCTTTTCGACGGCGGCGATTGTGGCGGGCACGAGCCGCGGGTCGGTGTATTTCACGGCCAGGCGGAGGTAGGTTGTCGTTCTTGACGGCTCAATCTGGCCTTCGGCCGCGAGTTTCAGTCCCGCCAAGATCCCGTCGAGGCCCTTGGCGTCGTCGGCCAAGACAAGGGCCTCGGTGACTGCGCGGTGACGGCCTACGCGGCCGCCGAACTCCTCCCTGGCGGGATCGGGCGCCGGGACTTTCGCCGCGGCCTCGATTCCCTTCGGGCCGAAATCCCGCAGGGCGGCGGCCGCCAGGCTGCTGCCGCGCGCCTGGCCGATCGTCGCGGCCCGGGCAACGAGCACTTCGATCGATCGCTCCTGACCGAGCTTCGCCAGGGCGAATGCGGCGACGCCCGGCGATGTGCCGTCGGACTGCCAGACCAGGGCCGCCTCCAACAGCGGGACGGCTTCGGCACCAAGCAGCTTGGCCATCTGTACGCCCGCGGCTTGATAGCCCGCCACGCTCGGACCGATATGATGCCAGTGGTCGAAAGGCACGATCAGGGCGGCGCGGGTGAATGCCACGGCCAGTTCCGGCTTCTCGATCCGCAGGGCGAGCGTCTCGGCCAGCAGGCGGGCGAATCGGGCTTTGGAGCGAGTGGCCGATTCGCGGATCGCCGCCAAGGCCGGTTTGCCAAGCGCTACCAGGGCATCGCGGGCCTCCCGGTGCGAGACCGATGCCGATCGTTCCTCCGCCGCCAAATCGGCCGCGGGCGTCGCGGCCGCCACCTCGAACAGCACCGGCACCGCCCGAAGGTTGCCCCGCGCGGCAAGCCCCCGCGCGACCGCAAGCCGCAGCGAGGGCAGTTCGGCGTCGAGCAGTTCCGTCAGCTTCTCAGGACCCTCCTTTAGGAGCGGCAAGATCCTGCGGGCCAAAGCCGCATCGGCCCGGTAGGGTGGCTCGGAAAAGTTAATCGACGTTCCATCGCGGGCGATGATATCCTCCAAGACGGCGGCGCCCTGCGGATCGGCCACTCGAGCTAGCCCCTCGATCACCGGCCCGACGTCGACTGTAGGATGCTTTTCAAGCCGTCGGCGATAGACGTCAATGGCCTTGGTTCCCCCGGCCTCGGCCAAGGCAAGGACCGCGCCGTCCTGGCAGAACCCGCTTTCCGGCGACTCGACGAGGACCCATGTCAGCAGTTCCACCGCGAGCCGATTCCCGGCGAGCCGGCCCAATGCCCGCAGTCGTGGTTGTTCGTCCGGCCACACGGCCGCCAGCTCGACCACCAGCGGCGCCGGGACACCGGCGGAGGGGCCCACGAGGCGTTCCCAGTTGCCTGTCCAAACGCATTCTCGTCCCAGGGCGGCCAGATCGTGTTTCCTTTCGCCGCCGGCAAGCGCTGGTCGCCGCCGGCTGGCCAGGATATTGCCGCCGACCTGTTCGTAGAGGGTATTCAGCTCCTCGGCGTGATGCAGCTCGAAGGCCACGCCCTGGGCGATCGCGCGGGTCCGTGGGGGCTTGTCATCGGCCTGGTGGTTCTTCAAGGCCGCATCGGCGGCGCCAAAGGCGAGCAGCTCGGCCCGCACCTGCCCATAGTAATGCCGACAGTCCGAGCGTCGCGACTCCCAGGTCAGTCCGCTGTCGGCGATCTTCAGAAGCTGCCGAAAGACAAGTTCCGGGCCGTCGGGCGCGCCTGTCGTTCGGACCGCGCGGCAAAAGATCGGGATCGATTCCGCAAGATCGAGCCGATCGAGCATCCCCACCACAACCGCCGCGGAAGACCGATCGCCGATCCGTCCGATGGCGAGGGCCGCCACATTGGCCCGTCGTTGGACAATATACGGAGCGTCTCCCTCGTAGACTGCCGCCTTGTGGATCGCTGGCAGCGCCGGCCGGCCGATCCGCACCAGGGCATCGACGACCTTGTCCTCCAATGGCCCCAGCAGCGGGGCGAACTCCACGAGCGGCTCGGCCGTGCGGGGATCGACGAAATGCGCAAGCGCCGTTAGGGCGCGATCACAGATGCCCGCCTTGGAGTCCCAGCCGCGACTTGCCGCCTCGGCGTGTTCCCGGAGCGCGTCGATCAGTATCGGAACGGCCTCGCGGTCGATCGGCACCTCTTCGTCGCCGACCTTGCCTTCCCCGATCCGTGCGACAAGCGTCCCGTCTCTTCGGCTTTCCAGCCGGCTCCTGTAATCGACGATCGCCCGGCGCCAGCGGGCCTCTTTTTCGGGCTCGTTGATCTTCAAGAGAAGCGTTTGGGCGAGGCTCCAATGCCGCCAGTCGGCGCTCTTGGCTTCCTGTTCCGCCAACGGGACGATCGCCCGCCCCTGCCCGGCCAGGGCACCGCGGGCGGCGGCATAGGCCGGGCCGTCGAATGTCGCCGCCCGCTCGAAGGTGACCACAGGGGTCTTTCCTTCGGCCATAGTGACCGACTCAGCAAGCCATGACGCCAAGATCGTCCAGATTATTGGGAGTGCTAGTCTCATCGTTCGGCTCCGTGTCGTCAAGTCCGACACCATCGCGGGCCAACGGGAAGGCGTGTCCGACGCGCGGCGTCCGCGAAGCGGCGCAGCGGGTACGCCTGGTTGGCCGTCGAATATACTGTTACGATTCTGCCATATCTCGCTCACAGCCAGATATCATACCATCACTGAGTCATGGCAACACGGAAGCCTATGAAGCAGTCCCGGAGATTAGGCGCGAACCAACTGCGATCCGCGGAACGGGCGACGAACGATCCGTGGCGCCAGGTACTGCCCCGCAGGACACGAACGTGGCCAGATTCTGGGCCGGTCGGATAATCTGCGGGGGATTTACTGTAGTATTCCACACCGTACCAATCTGAACACCACTGCCAAGCATTCCCGTGCATGTCAGCAATAATCCACACCCATTGGAATCCCAACGCAAATCGCTATATTGACGGGAATGACCGACCCCTATTACACCCGTTTTGTGGCGTGGGTAGATTATGGGAGGGCGTCTGTATGGCTGATAAGACGCGAAGACTGACATTTGTGCTTGTCGCTGCGGTGATTTCTGAGCTACTGCTCCTCGCCCTCTTTCTGCTTACGCCGGGTGGCAATGCACAAGGCATTTGGATTCCCAACATATTCCAAATGGCCTATGTCTACTTTCATATACCGGCAAAACTCATCGTTGAAAACCTTCATTGCGATGATTTCCTTCATCTCTTCCTGTGGGGCTTCATCACTGGGACTATTCAGTTTTTCCTCATCTACTGGCCTGCTGTGGTTATATGGAGCCGGATACAACGGCGTTGAAAGTCCGGGGATTAGCTTCAAATTTAGCGGCGGCTGCAACTTGCTAATGATTTGACCGCCCGCAAGGGCTTTGTGCAGCTTTTTCGGCGGAGCGTAGGTTAATTTGCCATGCACGCATTTCCGTGCATGTCGTAGAGCCCGAAGGCATTGGGTCGAAAACTGCCGACCGGCGAGGTAAACACATAGCCGTCGCTGGCTTCGATCGTGTATTGCCGGTCATCGCGAGAAAAATCGTAAAGGCTACGGTTGTCTTTCTGCGCCTGCTCGAGAAGGATTCTCGCTGCCGCCTGGGAGGCATTTGCGATCGTTGAATAGAGATTGCCTTTCAGTATCCGCTGACCGGTGGCCATCTGCTGAAGACGGGCCACCTCCTTTTCAATCTCGTGGTTCATGGAATACCTCTCTGGTTTTCGGATGCGGTTAACCCGCGGAACACTGAGACACACTGAGCCTCGTTTCACCGAAAACCTCAAGGCCATCTGGCGAAGAATCTGGAGAATTCTGGGGCTGGCCAGATTCCAGCCGCATGATGTGTGTGGCCATTAGGGCTGGCGCGAATGCTAGGGGGGCTGTATAACTTGGGTTGACGTCTTGATTTTTGCGTGATATCACCCAGGAGGAAGTTGCGATGGGCCTGCCGAAATTGGA
>Ga0118677_10004450_pt1 | contig 25510 bp, 22 predicted proteins | sample AliMusrvi5mmetaG_FD_86154 | JGI IMG/M metagenome (GOLD analysis project Ga0118677, IMG submission 86154)
GCGGCTATGAGCTGCTGGAAGGCCATTTCAGTGGCGCGCTGGACCCGAACGGTGCGCACAACACGGTAATCAACGACATCAAGCTGGCGCCAAAAAACGCCGCCGGAAAAGTCGAATATTCCGCCACTTTCGCCATCGCCCGGCCTACGGGCGCGCTCTCTGGCGTGCTGGTCTATGACGTGTCCAATCGCGGGCGCGGCGCCGCCGAAGCCTTAGGGAGCGGCCATATCGACGTGCTCAGCGGCTGGCAAGGCGATCTGGACGACAGGCCCGAGGTCCACCAGAAGATCGACCTGCCCGCGGCGCCGGTCACCGGCCCTGCCTGGGTGCGTTTCATGGATATGCCGGCGGGCACCACCACCCTGCCGGTCAGGGGCGGGCCGCAGGGCAATTATGGCGGGCGCACATTCGATGCGGCGACAGCGGACGGGGCGCGGCTTTACACCGGCATTTCTGATGACCGGCCGCGCGCGCAGAAGGACGTGCCCAAAAGCGATTGGGCTTTCGCGGATTGCAGCGTCACGCCGTTTCCCGGCAAGCCGGATCTGACCAAGCTGTGCGTGAGGGGCGGCTTCAATCCCGCACTGGCCTATACCCTGGCCTTCACCGCCAAGAATCCGAAAGTCTTCGGCATCGGCCTCGCCGCCACCCGCGATCTGGTGGCCTTCCTGCGTTACGATACATCCGCCGGCAATCCGCTGGCGGGCAAGGTACGCTGGGCGGTGGGCCGCGGCGTTTCCCAGTCGGGCAATTACCTGCGCAGCCATGTCCAGCTTGGATTCAACACGGCGGAAGACGGCCGTATCGTGTTCGACGGCCTGATGCCCGTCGTCGGCCCGCGCCTGCTTCCCATCAACCACCGCTTTGCCACGCCTGGCGGCCTGGTGGGGCTATATGAGCTCGGCAGTGACGGTCCCGACTGGTGGAGCAGTTATGACGACAGCGCGCGCGGGCAGGGCAGTCACAGCCTGCTGGACCGCTGTTTGAAAGAAAAAACCTGTCCCAAGATCACCGAAATCTTCGGCTCGACCGAATTCTGGGACCTGCATGCCAGCCTGGATTTTGTCGGCATCGAGGGACGCGCCGATATTCCGCTGCCGGCCAATGTGCGGCGCTATTTCAATGCCGGGGCGCCGCACAATGGCGGCCGTGGCGGCTTCGACCATCTGACACCACCGACCCAGGCCTGCGTGCTGTCCTCCAACCCCAATCCGGCTTCCGACACCAGCAAGGCGGTGTTCGCGGGACTGGTGGATTGGGTGACCAAGGGGACCGAGCCGCCCGCCAGCACCTATCCCACGCTTGCTTCCGGCGCGCTGATCAGCACCGCCGCGTATGAAAAGGCGTTCCCCAGGATCGCCGGCGTCCCGCGCCCGGCCTATTCGCCCACCTATCAATATGATCTGGGCCCGGGGTTCGACATGCCCGACCTCAGCGGGACCATCGGCGTGGTGCCCCCCCGGATCATCAGGGAAATCCCGCAATGGATGCCGCGCATTGATGCCGACGGCAATGAGATGGATGGTATCCGTTCACCGCTCATGTCCGCGCCGCTGGGCACCTATGTCGGCTGGAATGTCTTCGCCGGCGGATACCAGAAGGGCCGCTTCTGCAACAATATCGGCGGCTATATCCCGTTTGCCACGACCAAGGCCGAGCGCCTGGCCAAGGGCGATCCTCGTCCCTCACTGGAAGAGCGCTATCCCAGCCATGCTGCCTATGTCGCCAAAGTGAATGCGCAGGCCGATGCGCTGGTGGCCAAGCGCTACATGCTGGCGGAAGACGCTGCCCGCATCGTCAAGGAAGCGGACGCGGCCAAAATCCCATAAAGAAAAAGGCCCGCCGAACCGGCGGGCCTTTTGTATTCGGTATTTGGTGCGAACTACTTCACGCCGACGCGAACGTCTTCCAGGATACGGCGCGCGCGCGTCGTATTGAAAATGCCGCAGGAGCAGAAGCGCGCCATGGTCTCGGCCGCTTCCTTCGGTGTGCGCCGGTTCTCCTTGACGAAGCTCATCATCTTCTGCGCCAGGTTGATGGACAGCATGCCGTGGCCACACATGGTGGACAGCATGATGGCCTGCTTGCCCGGGGTGTTGTCGCCCACGTCCTCAAAGCCCAGCGAATAGGCCACCGAGTGGCGCGGGATGCCGGCGAACTTGCAGGCATTCTTGGCGTTCTCGATCGAGGAGGAGATGTTGACCGACAGGCCCAGATCCTCTTCCTTGATGCGCTTGACGAAGGCTTCCGCCTTGTCCCGGCTGTCGAACACCGCCGCCATGGTGCCGGCCTTGCTCATGCCTTCCAGAACCTTCTTGAAGTTCGGCTTGTTGCGCTTGCCCCAGTGGCCAAAGATGCTCTTGCTCTTGGTCGGGCGCAGCGAGCCGCCATGCAGCGCGTCGCCCAGGCTGCAGGGGCGGAATTCGGCCGCGATCTGCATGAAGCGCTTCTGCGCGGCGAGGGCGTCGCCGGTCTGGCCGGCCGCCTTGGACTTGGCGGGCAGCGAAAAGACGATGTAGTCGTCGACGAAGCTTTCGGCCTTGCCGTAGCGATGCAGGGTGTTGGTCATGCGTTCACCATTTCCTTGGGCTGCGCCACCGGAGCGGCGCCGGACAGATCACGGATTACCTTGCGGCCCAGGCCGATATTGGTCTTGGCGCGCTGGGGGTTGTAGCCGAGCTTTTCCAGGATCGGCAGGACGATATTTTCCTCGCCATCGGCGTCGCAGCGCACGCCCACGCCGATCACCACCTGGGTGTTGATGCGCTTTTCCACGCTCCAGATGATGCGGATGATTTCCTCGGTGCGGGCCACGTCCACCTTGATCTCGATAATGGCGCTCATCACCTTTTCATTCAGGATGTCGGGGCGGATATCGCCGGTTTCGACATTGCTCATCAGGGTGGTGATGGGATTGTTCTTCTCGAACGACACAGCGGCCTTGGCCAGTTCGCGGCTCATTTCCTGAAAGTCGCGGAAGCGGGCGCCGATGCCGGGGCGGCCCAGCTCAATGGTGAAGCCGACCTGGCCGATGCCGACGCGGTCGGTGACGTCGTTGGTTTTCACTTCCTCGGTGCCGCGGCCAGACACGCCGGTGGATTCATGGGGCACGCGCGGGTCGGAGAAGGCGCGGCGCACCACGCGCGGCCATTCCAGCTGGTCCGGCTCGAAGGCGGTGGTGGGGCAGACATCGGGCTCCGGCTCGAAGCGGACGCGGAAGTTGGCCAGGGTGCGGCGCACGAAGCGCACGGTCGATGGCGGCAGCACTTCCTTGGAGAGCCCGTTGTAGCAGGCATAGCATTCCACGCATTCGTCGCGGTTGATGGTGGCGCGCTTGAGCTCGGGATCGATATAGATCGCGCCCATTGGGCAGACATAGGTGCAGTTGCCGCAGGCGACGCACTTCTTGGGATTGATCTTCATTGTATTCCTTTCCAGGAAAAAACAGTGGCCGCGGCGTCAGCTAGGCGGGCTGGCTGGATTAGTACGAGCGGCGTTTGCGAGTTCAAGCCTTTTCCGTCTTTTGCTTTTAAATTGCGGCGCTGTTGCGAACGGCTCGCAAAAACCCGTGCCAAAATGCGGAAAATTATGTTTTCTTGAAATAGAAAAAGCAAAACGGCTTGGGTGCGATGACCGCGCCCAGGCCGTTCAAAGAACTTCGTGACGTAAGGGCTAGCGGATAACCCGCGCGCCCTTGCCCTTCATCACTGCTTCGACTTCCGAAACATTGACCATCGACGTGTCGCCCGGCGTGGTCATCGCCAGTGCGCCATGCGCAGCGCCATATTCCACCGCCGCCTGCGGGCCTTTACCTTCCAGGAAGCCATAGGCCAAGCCACTGGCGAAACCATCGCCGCCGCCGACGCGGTCATAGATTTCCAGATTCTCGCGCATCATGGACTGATAGAATTCCCCGCCGGCATACAGGATCGCGGACCAGTCATTGACGCTGGCGGTCTTGGCGTTGCGCAACGTGGTGGCGGCAACCTTGAAGTTGGGGAACTGCTTCACGGCCGTCTGGATCATCTTCTTGAAGTTCGCCGGATCGATGGCGGAGATATGCTCGTCCAGGCCTTCGACTTCAAAGCCCAGGCAGGCGGTAAAGTCTTCCTCATTGCCGATCATGACATCGACATACTTGGCGATGTGGCGGTTGATCTTCTGCGCCCCTTCCTTGCCGCCCTGGCTCTTCCACAGGCTAGCGCGGTAATTCAGGTCATAGGACACGATGGTGCCGTACTTGCGCGCGCATTCCACCGCTTCGATCACCGCTTCGGAGGTGCTGGGGGCCAGCGCCGCAAAGATGCCGCCGGTATGGAACCAGCGCACGCCTTCCTCACCGAAAATCTTTTCCCAGTTCACTTCGCCAGGCTTGATCTGCGAGGCGGCGCTGTTGCCGCGGTCCGAGCAGCCCAGCGCGGCGCGGATGCCGAAACCCTTTTCCGTGAAGTTCAGGCCGACGCGGGTGTTGCGGCCAAGGCCGTCAAAATCGCGCCAGATGATGTGGGAGGTATCGACGCCGCCCTGGCAGATGAAATCTTCCACCAGCCAACCAAGATCGTTCTTCGGCAGGGCGGTGACGACGCTGGCGCGCTTGCCCCAGCATTTGCGCATGGCGCGGGCGACATTGTATTCGCCGCCGCCTTCCCACACCTGGAACTGGCGGGCGGTGCGCACGCGGCCGAAACCGGGGTCCAGACGCAGCATCACTTCGCCGAAGGACAGGCAGTCCCATTTCACGTCGGCGGCAGGGCGGATCTTGAGCACGTCGGTCATGGCTTACTTTCCCCGGATCTTCTTGATGAGGGCAATGGTCTCGGCCACCTTCTTTTCGATGCCGGCATAATCCTTGGCCGCCAGCAGTTCCTTGGTGATCAGGTTCGAACCGATGCCGCAGGCGACGATGCCGGCGCCGAACCACTTCTTGAGCGATTCTTCCGAGGCATCGACGCCGCCGGTGGGCATGATGCGGGTCCAGGGCATGGGGCCCAGCACGTTCTTGACGAATTCGGGGCCGCCGACGCTGGAACCGGGGAACACCTTGACGATCTCGCAGCCCAGTTCTTCGGCGGCCGAGATTTCCGAGGCCGAGCCGCAGCCGGGGCTATAGGGAATCTTGCGGCGGTTGCAGACCTTGGCCACATCGGCGTTCAGGATCGGCCCCACCACGAACTTGGCGCCATTGGCGATGAACAGGCCGGCGGTCGGCGCGTCCACAATCGAGCCCACGCCCATGATGACGCTGGGATCGGCCTTGGCGAAATGGCGGGCGACATCCAGGAAGATGTTGGCGGCAAAATCGCCGCGGTTGGTGAACTCGATGCACTTGGCGCCGCCATTGGCGCAGGCCTGGATCACCTTGAGGCAGACTTCGACATCGGAATGAAAGAAGACCGGGATCATGCCCTGGCTCATCATCCCCTGCAGCACCGCCATACGATCATGTGTCATCAAAATGTCTCCCCAAAGGCCGCTTTGGCCCGCGATTTGCGACGCTCTTATAACGGCTGTTTCCGTATCCCGATAGCGCGGAAAAACCCAATAAAATCAAGCCGCGACGCCCCGCCGCGCGCAAATTTTGACCCCTTGTGCGTTGTCTTCGCGCCCCTATCTAACGAGTGCCATGGCCCGCCTGACCCTCACCCCGGAAATGCTGGAAAACGCCTATGAATATCTGCGCGTCAGCCCGCCTTTCAGCCGCTGGAACCTGCCGCATGCCGACCAGGTCTCGTTCCGGGTGATGGGGACCAAGGACCGTTTCGGCCATTTCCGCGGCCGCCACCGCAAGGCGCGGGGTGATGACGGTTTCAGCGAAATCGCCATTTCCGCCGGCATGGTGCGATCCAGCGATGTGCTGATCGCCACCATGGCGCATGAGATGATCCATCTGTACCAGGACGAGACCGGCACGGCGCGCGGCCATCACAATCCGAAGTTCCGCAAGCTGGCCAGGCGGATCTGCGCCATTCACGGCTTCGATCCCGAGACCTTCTAGAGCGACTTTTCGTAGACGCGGTAGGTCTTGTAGGGAATCCCGCCCACCAGCTCGATGACATGGCGCACCTTGTCGTTGCGCTCCAGGATCCAGGACAGTTCGCTGTCCACCACGCCGCGCGAGAAATTGAAGTCGCGCACCGAATGGATCACCGCCAGCGCCATGGCCGCGCCGACCGGCGTGGTCTGCAGCGCCTTGCGCACGCCCATCATCGGCATGCGCGCGGTCTTGGGCCGTTTCACTTTCATGCGCCAGAGCAGCTTGATCCAGTTGAAGGGAAACAGGCGGCCATTCATGTCGCGGATTGCTTCATTGAGATTGGGGAAGATGGCGGTAAAGGCAGCAGGCTGGCCCTTGTATTCGGCAATGCAGACATCGCCCGGCCGCAGCAGCAGCTTGAGGATGCCTGCCAGGTCGTCGATCTCCGCCTGGGTCATGGGCACATAGCCCCAATTGCCCGACCAGGCGTCGTTGATGATGTCCAGCAGCATGGTGACTTCGCCCTTGAAGCGCTTGTCCATGTGAATGTTGCGCAAGGTGACGTCGCCGCCGCGCATGGCGCGGGCCATCAGCTTTTCCCACTTCTGCATGGAAGCATCGGGACCATAGCGGTAGGCAATCAGGTCTTCCGCCTTCTGATAGCCCTGCGCGGTGATGCGGTTTTGATAATAGGGGCGATGATGGTTCATCATCACCTGCGGCGGGGTGTCGAAGCCTTCGACCAGCAGGCCCGGTTGATCCCATAGCGAGAAGCTCACCGGTCCGATCACCCGCTTCATGCCCTGGTCGCGCAGCCAGCCCTCGGCAGCATTCAGCAGCGCGTCGAAGACCTCCTGGTCGTCGATCGCTTCGATGAATCCGAAGTGGCCGGTGGCGTCGTTGTAGCGCTCCAGGTGCAGCTGGTCGATCTGGGCGGTGATGCGGCCCACCGGCTTCTTGCCGCGATAGGCCAGGAAGAAGGCGGCGCGGGCGTGCTGGAAATAGGGATTGTGCTTGGCCTGGAAGTGGAATTTGCGCTCCAGCAGCAGCGGCGCCACCCAGTGCGGGTCATCGGCGTAGATCTTGAAGGGCAGGTGATGGAAATCGTGCCATTGCTGGCTGGTCTGGACCGGGACGATGGTGAGGGGCAAGGGGCGTTTCCATGGCTGCGCGGGGAGGGCGCACCATAGCGTTGGGGCCCTTGATTTGATAGTAACAAAAGCCCCATTTCCGGGGCTTTCGATGCGCGAGACAGCCTTGTGAAAACCATCCTGATCACCGGCGCATCCAGTGGCATTGGCGCAGGCTTGGCCCGTGCCTATGCGGGGTGCGGTGTCACGCTTTTGTTGTGGGGCCGTGATGCGGCGCGGTTGGATTCAGTGGCAGCCGACTGCCGCGCGCGTGGCGCCAGCGCGTCCACGCAGGTGTTCGATCTGCGTGACGCGGCAGGGTTCGCGAGGTTGCTGGCCGCAGCGCCGGTGCTGGACATCGCCATTTTCAATGCCGGCCTGGGCGGTACCGCGCCGGCCGATGTGGCCGCGGAAGCGCCCGATGTGGTGCAGGCCATTGCGGAGGTGAATTTCACCGCACCCATCATCGGAGCCAATGCGGTCGCCGGCGCAATGGCGGCGCGGGGCACTGGCCACATCGTGCTGGTCGGCTCCATCACCGAATCTTTCCCGCTGCCCATGGCGCCGACCTATGCCGCGACCAAGGCGGGGCTGAAGATGTTTGCGGAAGGCTTTGGCATCCGCATGGAAAAATATGGCGTGAAGGTGACGTTGGTGTCGCCGGGATTCATCGATACACCGATGAGCCGTCAGGTAAAGGAAGCCAAGCCGTTCCTGATGGATGCCGATACCGCAGCCGCCATCATCAAGCGCCGTGTCGCGGCGGGCGCGCGCGCCATCGTGGTGCCGTGGCAGTTCGCGGTGATCCGCGGCTTTGCCAATCTTCTGCCGCGCGCCTTGCTGCGCCGGATCCTGTCACGCGTATGACGGCGGCGCCCGACATCGGTCCTGAAGCGGGATTGTTGGCGCGGCTGGCCGCAAGCCGGGCAGGGCGTTTTGGCATCTTCCTGTTGCGTTGGGGCATTCCTGCCGCGCTGCTACTCATCATCGGCCGTCGGTTGAGCGAGTTGGGCTGGCGCGAAATCTGGACCGCGCGGCCCGCCAACCCGGGCTTTTACCTGTTGCTGGTGGCGCAGTTCTTCCTGCAGCCCTTTGGCGATTATTTCGTTTATCGCAACCTGTGGGGTGGAACGAGCACACCGCCCATGTCGGTGATCCTGCGCAAGCGACTGATGAACACGTTCATGCTGGATTATTCCGGCGAGGCTTATTTCTACCTGTGGGCGCAGTCGCGGCTGAAGCTGGCGCCGGGCATGTTAGTGCATGCCATCAAGGATTCGAATCTGCTGTCGGGCGGAGCGGGGCTGGCGATGGTCTATATCATGCTGCTGATGCTCCTGGGCACAGGCGGGCTGGCCTTGCCCTCGGTGGTCGGTGCCCATGCCTGGCTCTATGCGCTGATCGGCACCGTGCCGCTGCTGCTGTGTCTGGTGCTGGTGCTGGGACATCGCAAGTTCACCGCGCTCAGCCGCCGCCAGATCGCGGCGACGTTTGGGATTCATTTCACCCGGTGCCTGCTGGTGCTGGCGGTGGAGTTCGGTTTGTGGGAATTGTCCGGCGCGCTTCCCTCTGCGGTGGCCTGCCTGCAATTTGTGGCGCTGCGGCTGGTGGTGACGCGGTTGCCGCTGGTGCCCAACAAGGATTTGATCTTTGTCGGCGCCGGCATTGCCGCGGCGGGACTGGCCAAGGTATCGGTCACGCCGGTTGCGATGGTGCTGGTGATCCTGGCGGCGGCGGACCTGATATTGGCGGCAACCGTGGCCAGCCTGGCCTGGCTGATCGATGCCAGGCGGGAGCGCGCCCGATGAAAAGCTGGACGCGCAATCCGCTGTTCTGGATTTTGCTGGCGGCGGCCGGGCTGCGGTTGTCCGGCCTGTTCTGGGGCCTGCCGGCGTCGGATGGCTGGGACGATGACGGCTTTGCGCCGCGCAATTTCCTCACGGCGCTGGCGCTGACCTGGAAGCCCGGATCCTATTTCACCTATCCGCCGCTGCATGCGCTTCTGTTGGCGATCCTGAATTTGCCCAGTATCGTGATGGCTTTGCTGCACACCCCGTCGCTGCGCCAGCCCGACGTGATTGGCGAATTCATCAAGCCGGAACACATGACCTGGTTCGCGGTGACCGGGCGGCTGGTCAGCCTGGTCCTGTCGCTGGGCATCATCGGTATCGTACACGAGATGGCGCGGCTGGTGGCGGGGACGCGCGCAGGCCTGTTCGCCGCCGCCGCCTGCGCCCTGAATTTCGGGCTTACCTATTATGGCCAGGTCGGCAATCTGGACGTGCCGTACCTGTTCTGGGGCCTGCTGTCGCTGCTGTGGGCTATGCGCGCGGTGATCGAACACCAGGTGCGCCGCTGGTGGGGCGCGGCGTTGTTCGCCGCCGCCGCGGTGGCGACCAAGGACCAGGCCTATGCCCTGTTCTTGGCTACCCTGCCGCTGTTTCTAGTCTTCAGCTTTGCGGTGGACGAATGGACGCGCGCCAATGCACGCAAAATCGCGCTGACTTTGCTGCCGGCGGCGGTGGTCGCACTATTGGTGCTGCTGCTGCTGGACGGGGCGATCACCAATCCGTCCGGCTTTATGAAGCGTCTGGCCTTCCTTACCGGTCCGGCCAGCCAGAATTATGCGGACTATTGGCATGGGCCCGCCGGCTGGGCGGCGCTGCTGGGCGACATGACGCGCTATTACACGCGCGGTTACGGACTTATCGCGCTGCCGCTGGTGGGCATGGGCGTGTGGCTGACCTGGCGGCGGCGCAATGCGGCGGGGTTTCTGCCGCTACTGGCCATCATCTCCTTCACCCTCTGCTTCAATTTCGCCGCCTTGCGCAGTGACGACCGCTTTCTGTTGCCGCAGGCGGTACTGGCCTGCGTCTATATCGGCATCGCGGTGGAAATGATCGGCCATGCCCGGTCCTGGCTGCGGCGAGCGGCGCAGGGCTTGGTCGCGGCGGCGGCTTTGCTGGCGCTGCACCAGGCCATCGCCATCAATGCCGCCATGCTGTTCGACCCGCGTTATGACGCGGAAAGCTGGATGGCGGCGCATGTCCGCCCCGGCGACACGATCGAGACCTATGGCCAGAACTGCTTCCTGCCGCGCTTTCCCAAAGACGCAGCTGTAACGCGGGTGGGGCAGGGTGATCTAAAGCTGCGCAATCCCCTGCCGGGGGTGCGCGAAGTGCGCGATGCCTTTATCGCGCCGCGCGGCAACCGCTATGTCGTGCTCAGCACGGCCTGGGCGCGGCGCTATCTGCGTCCGGCCATCCCGCTGCCGGCTGGTCACCGCTATTCCTGGCTGCAGGAACTGGATTTCCGCAACAGCGACGCGCACATGTACTTCACCCAATTGGTAGGCGAAAAGCTGCCCTACCGGTTGGTGCATGTGTCATCGCCGAACGCGTTCTGGCCCATAGTGCATATCCATGACAGCCTGAACGAGCCGGTCTGGATATTCGAGCGCACGCAATGAGGCGCGAGCGCATCCTGATCTGCATGCATGATTTTTCGCGCGGCGGCACCGAGCGCATCGCCATCGGCCTGGCGGCCGCCTGGGCCGATGCGGGACGCGTGGTCACCATCCTGTGCGGCAGCACCGAGGGTGGATTGCGCGATATTGTGGACAGCCGCGTGACGGTGGTGGCGCTGGACCCGCCGGTACGGCGCGGATTTCTGTCGCGCTGGAAACTGGGTCGCGCCATGGCAAAGCGGTTGGACGAACTGAAGCCCGACCTTGTCTTCCTGCCCGGAAACTTCCATGCCCTGTTGGCCAACGGGCTGCGGCGCGGCACCGATGCGCCCATCGTGTTGAAAATTTCCAACCCGCCCGTGCCGGATACGCCGTTCGCCAAAACGATCTTTCGCATCATCACGCGCGGGGTCACAGGCTTCGCCGCCATGAACAGCGGCCTGGCGCACGAGCTTGAAGCCCTGCTCCCGGGGCGCCAAATCGCCACCCTGCATGATCCGGTCTATATCGGTACTGGTGCGGCACGCACACGCCCGCCCACCCGCAACATCCTCTGGATTGGGCGGATGGAGCCGCAAAAGGATCCCGCGCTGGCATTGGACATCATGGGCAATTTTGACGGCCATCTCACCATGCTGGGGGACGGCGCGTTGATGGCAGATGTCCGGGACAAGGCTGCCGGTCTCAAGGGCAAAGTCACGCTCGCCGGCCATGTGCCGCTGATTGAGCCTTACCTGGCCGATGCCGATGCGCTGCTGATCACATCGCGGTATGAAGGCGGGCCGGCCGTGGCGGTGGAGGCGCTGGCGCAGGGCGTGCCGGTGGTCAGCACCGATTGTTCCTTCCTGCTGCACGATCTCATCACCACACCGGAAGCGGGCCGCATCGTGCCATCGCGTGATCCCAGCGAGCTTGCCGCGGCCCTGATTGCCGCCTGCGCCTGGCCGCGCCGGCCCGAAGACTTGCGCGCGCTTGCCGTGCCGTTTGAACCGCGCGCCCGCGCCCGGGCCTATCTCGACTGGTTCGATGGCCTTCATGGATAGAGAACTGCGCCGCAGCTTGGGCGTCCTGGCGGTGGTGACCCTGGTCACCGCCTGGTTCAGCGTCACCTTCTATTTCCCGGATGAGCAGTACCAGGTGCTGGAATTCATGTCTTTCAAGCTGGGCATCACCCCGGCGTCCAGCCTGCCCTGGGAGTTTGGCGCCCGCATCCGTCCCTGGTTTCAACCCGGTGTGTACTTCCTGATCGCCAGGCCGCTGATTGCGCTGGGGGTGACCGACATGTTCACCGTCGCCTTCATCCTGCGGCTGCTGACCGGGTTGTTCTCGCTGACGGCGCTGGCGCTGTTCGTCCGCGCCCTGTTGCCCACCATAGAAGGCGAAGAACAAAAGCGCGCCTTTGTGCACACCCTGCCGCTGTTCGGCTTCCTGCCCTACCTGTTCGTGCGTACTTCGTCGGAGACGTTCTCAGCGGCCTTCTTCGCGCTGGGCCTGGCCGTGGCGCTCGGGCGGCGCACGACGCCGCGGCTGGCGCTGGCCGGGCTGCTCTGCGGCCTGGCGTTTGAATCCCGCTACCAGACAGGACTGCTGGGATTGGGCCTGTTCGCCTGGCTGGCGGTTATTGGGCGCGAAAGGCTCGCGTCTCTTGCGGCATTCCTGGGCGGCGGCGTCGCAGCGCTGGCGATCGGCGCGCTGGCGGACCATTGGGGCTATGGCGCCTGGGGTTTTCCGCCGCTGGGCTATGTCGACGTCAACCTGGTGCAGGGCGTGGCGGCGCACCAGTTCGGGCGCGAACCGGTGTTCGCCTATCTCTATCTGTTGCCGGCGCAGATATTCTTCGCCATCACCTTGGTTCTGATGGCGGGGATGGTGGCGATGTGGCTGCGCAATCCCCGCCATGTCGTGAGCTGGGTGACGTTGCCTTTTGTTTTGGCGCATGTCGCCATCGCCCACAAAGAAGCGCGCTTTCTGTTTCCCCTGGCAATCCTGGCTGTCTCGTTTCCCGTGCTGGGCTTTTCGCCGCGTCTGCAACTTTGGCGCGACGCTTTCACCCGCGTCTGGAACTGGCGGAAATCCTGGGTAGCCAAGACCGTAACCGCGATCTCCATCCTGGCCATGCTCTATTTCGCGCTCTATCCCTTTGGCGTGCGGCCGCACATGCCCATGGCGCGCTATCTGTATCGCCATGATCCCGGCCCGATCATGAGCTTTGAGAAGCCCTTCGATTCCTATCCGATGTATCGTCCCGCAGGCTTCGTCATCGGCAGGCTGAAGGATACGGCGCAGCTGAATGCGCTGCTGGACAAGGGTCCGGTGTATCTGATGACGCATACACCGGTCCCGCCGCCGGGGACCAACGCCACTTTGCTCTATTCGGAATTCCCGCTGGCGCGGTTCGGTTATGGCCAGATGGGCGCGGATTACATAACCGGCTATACGGCCTTCGCCGCACGCCACCGTTTCCTGAAATTGCTGCCGCTCTATTGGTACACGCTTTACCGCGTGGAGCGTTCCGCGACGATCCGGCCATAGATCTCGAACAGCTTTTCGAAATGCTGTTCGACATTGAAGACCTGGGCGTCGGCCGCCGCCAGCGCGGCGCGTCCCTGCTCGGCGCGGTCACCGGCCAGAAGCCGCAGAATCGCGGCGGCGGCGTCATCCGCATCGCCCGTGCGATAGGTCTCGGCATAGCCGGGGCCGGCGAAGGTCGCGGACGCGCCGGCATCGGGAATGATCAGCGGCGTGCCCGAACACAAGGCTTCCGCCAGCACCAGGCCGAAGGTTTCCGCCGCCGAGCCGTGGATCAGCGCGTCGGCCGATGCCATCACGGTGGCCAGCTGGTCGGCATCGTTGATCTGGCCGGCGACATAGACATTCTGGGCATTCAGCGCCCAGCGCTCCACCGAAGCGCGCAGGAAGCCGTCGCCGGCGATGTACAGTCCGATCTTGCGCTGCTTCTGCGCCTTGCTGACCGCCCGAATGATGGTGCGCAGCCGCTTCTCCGGATGATGGCGGCCGACCGCGATCAGCAGCTTGGCATCGGCATCCAGCCCGCAGGTCGCCAGCATCTCGCGCCGCGCCGTCTCGTCGTAGAAGTCGTGCGAAAATTTGCTGCGCTCCACGCCGAAAGGCGCGACCTGGATATTCTCCAGCCCGAAACCGGAAAAGCGTTCCTTCAGCGCCGGATTGGTGACGATGGCGGCGTCATAGTTGCTGTTCAGCCGGTTGAGATAGCGCCAGAAGAAACCGAACAGGCGGTCGACGCGTTCGGGGCCCAGCAATCCGCCCAGGAAGGTCTGCGGATAGATCGCCACCGGATCGGCATGCATGAAAAAGACTTTCACCGCCTTGCCGGGCCAGCGCGCCGCCAGCCAGCCGCCGCGCCAGGGCGATGAGCCTTCCACCAGGTCGGGCGCCAGCCTGTCCAGGGTGCGCCACACCTGCTGGTGATTCCAGAACATGCGGTAGTTGCGGTCGAAGGGCAGGTGCGGACTCTTGATCCAGGCGATGGTGCCGCCATGCGCCTGTTCGGTGCGGGTATAGGCGCCCGGCGCGATAATGGTCAGCTCGTGGCCGAACTTGCCGGCCAGCGCCAGCTTCTGGTTGATATAGCGCCGCACGCCCCCGCCGGTGGGCGAATAGAATTCGCAGACATCCACGATTTTCACGGCGAAGCAGTCCTGGACAGAAGCGCGCGATAATAGCCCAGCATGCGGGCCAAAGTCTCATCCCAGGAAAAGGTGAGGGCGCGGGCCCGTGCCGAAAGGCCCATGCGTTCACGCAAGGCTTTATCCTGCGCCAGGGCGGTAATGTGGCGGGCAAAGCTTGCCGCATCATCGGCCGGGGACAGAAAGCCGGTTTGCCCGTCCACCACCAGTGAGCGGCTGCCGGTAGCGTCGGCGCAGACGCAAGGCAGGCCCGACGCCATGGCTTCCAGGGTGACGTTGCCGAAGCTTTCGCTGTCGCTGGGAAAGAAAAATATGTCCGAGGACGCATAGGCGGCGGTCAATGCGTCACCGCCCAGGAATCCGGTGAAGATGGCATGGGGCAGCTGGGCCTGCACAAAGCCGCGGTCGGGGCCATCGCCCACGATCACCACGCGATGTGGCACCGTCACCTGCTTCAGCGCGGCGGTCAGCATGTCCAACCGCTTCTCCCGTACCAGGCGCGAGACATGCAGCACCACCAGTTCCTCTTCGCCGATGCCCAATTGCGCGCGCCAGGCGGCGCTGCGGTTGGCCGGATTGAAGCGGTCGGTCTCGATGCCGCGCGGCCAGGGCTTGAAATTGTTCTTGAGGCCATCGGCCAGCAGCACGTCGCGGGTGGAGTCGGACGGCACGTAAACTTCGCGGCAGGCGCCGTAGAAACGGCGCAGGATTTTGGTCAGAAGGCCTTCGAACGGCGCCAGGTACCAATAGTGGCGCAGATACGTCTCGTAGCGGGTGTGATAGGTTGCCACCGCGGGAATATTGTTCGCAGTGGCCAGCGCCAGCGCGGCATGGCCCAGAAGATCCGGCACCGCGATGTGAATGATGTCCGGTTTGAAATCGAGCAATTGCTGTTTCACGCCGCCCGGCATGCGCAGCACAAAGCGATATTCCGGGCGGCCCGGCAGCGGCATGGACGGCACCGGCGCGATGGTGCCGTTATGGGTGAAGGCAGGTTTTTCGGCCGTTGGGGTGAAGACCAGAACTTCGGCGCCCTGGCGCTCCAGATAGCCGACCAGCCGGTTAAGAGTCAGCGCCACGCCATCGGCGATGTAGTTGTACGAGCTGGTGACCAGTGCAATGCGCAGAGCGCCATTCTGTGCGGAGACCACGGCCCTAGCTGCCCGGTTCGGACCGAAGGACGCGCGAATAGAGCGAATAGTCGGGATTGGTGATGAAGGTCAGCCATAGGCCGAACCATGACGCCGCCGGCTTCAAGCTGTCGTAGAATTCCGGCGCCATCCTGCGGATGTCCGGCAGGCGGTTCCACGGCACCGAGGGAAAGTCGTGATGCTCATTGTGGTAGCCGACATTCAGCGCCAGGCCGTTGAGCATGCCGTAATAGCTGCCGGTTTCCTGCTCCGGGTCCAGGGTGAAATGCTCCTGGATCCAGCGGCTGCCCAGGGGATGCAGGCCGATGGAGAACAGCATCGAAGCGGCCAGGTACAGAAGCGCGTTCCAGCCGAACAAATAGACGATAGCGACATCGAACAGGGCGCACGCCGTCAGGCTGGCGATGCTCCAGCCATTGATCACTGACGCCACATCCTTCAGCCGGCCCGGACGGGTGAGCTGGAACAGCGGGAAGACCAGCAGCCACAGCGCCTTGCCGTACCAGCGGTTGCCGACCAGCTTCGCTTCCCAGTGGCCGGCCAGGTCCGCGTCGGCGGAGTGGTCGCCCTGCCGCGCATGATGGGCCAGATGGCAGATGGAAAATCCGATGGCGCCGGGGATCAGGTTGGGCAAATCGCCGATGATGGCGACCAGATAGTTCGCCGCGCGGTTCTTGAAAATCAGCTTGTGGGTGGCGTCATGGATGACGACGTAAAGGCAGTGATTGGCGAAGGCGCCCACGCCATAGGCCATCAGCAACGCCACCCACCAGGCATGCGGGCCAAGCCGGCCCATCAACGCGGCCAAGCCGATCTGCAGGCCGCAGACCCCCAGCATGATGGCCGCGGTCCAGGGGTTGCGGCCGACCAGGCCGCGAATTTCGGGATGGGCTTTCAGGATGGCCCGGGTACGCGCCGGATGCGGCTGGTCCTGGGCGGAAACGAAGAATGCGCGGGGCATCCTCAGCTTGCGCTGCGGCGGAGCTTTTCCAGTTCCTGCGCCACGACCGGAACAGTTTCCTGGATCTGTTCCTCGGTGTGGTTGGCCGTCAGGAAGAAGCGCAGCCGCGCCGTGGTGGCCGACACCGCCGGACGCACGATGGGCTGAACTTCGATGCCGCGCTCGAGCAGGTTGTGCGACAGCATCATGGCCAGCTTGTCGTCGCCCACGATCAGCGAGGCGACGGGAGAATCTTCATCACCGCCGACGGTCAGGCCGTTTTCGCGGGCGACCTTGCGGAAGAACTTGGCGCGTTCGCGCAGGCGGCGCGGGCGATGGGGCTCGCGCTCCAGGATATCCAGCGCTGCGATGGCGGCGGCGGTATCGGCGGGCGACAGGCCGACGCTGAAGATCAGGCCGGGGCACAGGTAACGCATATATTCGATCAGGCCGCGGTCGCCGGCGATATAGCCGCCGCTGGAGGCCAGGGTCTTGGAGAGCGTGCCCATATAGACGTCGATGCTGTCCACCGGCATGCCGGCGCCTTCGCAGACGCCGCGGCCGGTCGGACCGACGATGCCGAAGCTGTGGGCTTCGTCCACCATCAGTAGCAGGTCGTGGCGCTTCTTGGTTTCCACGGCGCGCTTCAGGTCCAGGATCTGGCCGTCCATGGAATAGACGCCTTCGGCCACGATCAGGCCGCGGCGGAAGCCGGGACGTTCCTTTTCCATCATGCGGTCCAGGCCGTCCCAGTCCCCGTTGGGATAGGTGAAGGTCTTGGCGCCGGACAGGCGCGCGCCGGTGATGATGCTGTTATGGGCGCCCGAGTCGTAGATCACCGCATCGGGACGGGCGAGCAGGTGCGAGATGACGCTGACATTGGTGAGATAGCCGCTGATGAAAACCAGCGCGTCTTCGGTGCCCAGGAAGTTGGCGAGCTTGCGCTCCAGTTCGATGTGCAGATCGATCTGGCCGGCCACGATGCGGCTGGCGGAGGCGGAGGTGCCGTACTTGTCGATGGCGTTCTTGGCGGCGGCGGTGACGGCGGGATGGCCGTTCAGGCCGAGGTAATTGTAGCCGGAATAGCTGACGACGCTCTTGTCGTTGCGGCGGATGACGCTGTGGCTGACGCCGTCGCGGGGCTGGAAAAAGGGATTGTTGAGGCCGGCATTCTCCATGTCTTCGACACGGCGGCGCAGCGCCCGGTAGCCCGCAAAGTCGTCAACGACGCTTTTGCGTTCGGGGATTTCGGCCTCAATGGCCTTTTGCTCGGCGGCCGCAGAATGGGTCGTCATAGCCCCTCAGGTGCTGATCTAAGAATTGCCCCGCAGCCCGTTCGACTGCATTACCGGAGCATAACCAGAAATCTCTATGCCACAACCTTCGCCATCACGGTAAGTCCCTATATTTGCCGTCAAAATTCGCATCATTGGGGCCGGAAAAAACATCACTGGTTTCAATGGGCCGGGGGTGAAAATCCCCTTTTTCCCGGGTTCGTGACGGTTCCTCAAGTAACAATCGGTAGCATTTCTTCAAGGCCGCAGCGGCTGTGGTGCGCGCCTGTACAGGCCAAAACCTGCGTCATAGTATCCGGATACGGACCAAAAGCGCTGCCGGAACCGATTCGGGCATGGCTGTATACGGCGCACCATCCCCTAGAGATTCGAAGAGCAAGGCATGCTTTCTGCGCAGCATCTGGTGAAGTCTTTCGCCGGACGCCGGGTGATCGAAGACGTGACCCTCAAGCTCGATCGCGGCGAAGTGGTCGGACTGCTCGGTCCCAATGGTGCGGGCAAGACCACTACCTTCCAGATGCTGACCGGCATGATCACCCCCGATGCTGGGGCCATCACCCTGGACGGCCACACCGTCACCACCATGCCCTTTTATGACCGCGCCCGTTTCGGCATCGCCTATCTGCCCCAGGCGCCTTTCGTGCCGCGCAGCCTGACGGTGGAGCAGAATCTGCAGCTGGTGCTGGAAGCGCGGCTGCCGGATGCGCCGGCGCGCAAGATCCGGATGGCGGAGTTGATCGAGGAATTCCGCCTGGGCGAATTCCGCCGCAAGAAGGTGGGTGAATTGTCCGGCGGCCAGCGCCGCCGCTGCGAGATCGCCATCACGCTCGCCTGCGAACCCAGCTTCGCCATGCTGGACGAACCTTTCGCCGGCGTGGACCCGCATGCCACCGAGGAAATCGGCCAGATGATCCATCACCTGGCGGACCGCGACATCGGCGTCTTGATCACCGACCACAAGGCGCGCGAGCTGCTGGGCATCGTGGACCGTGCCTATGTGATCGAAAGCGGCCGGGTTCTGGCGGAAGGCGATGTCGCCGAAATCGTCGCCGACCAGGATGTGCGCCGCGTCTATCTGGGCGAGGAATTCCGGCTTTGACCGTAACCCTGGCCAACTTCCTGCGCGGTGATTTTGCGCGCGGCTTCTTCCGCAAGGTCGGCTCCCAGGCGCTGGCGGTGATCATCCTGATTGAGGCCATCTTCCTGGCCGAGCATTTCACCTGGGTTTTCCGCGACGCGGTGCGCCATGAAGCGGACTTGTCGGGTATTGCGCTGGTGCTGGCCTGCACCTCGACCGAGATTTTCGACCTGGCGCTGGCCATCGCCATCCTGATGGCGGCCTATGCCGCGTTGCTGCGGATGCGCGAGAACCGCGAGCTTCTGGTGCTGTTCGCCTCGGGACTGGGACCATACCAGCTGGGCGCGCTGGTGCTGATCGTGGCGCTGGCGGGGCAGATGATCAGCACGGCGGGCTCCGGCATCGCCGATCCTTTGTCGCGCTATGCCCAGCGTTCCATCCTGTTCAGTTCCGAATTGCGTTCGTTAAAGAAGGGCGTGGCCAAGAACGAGTTCTATTATTTCCCCTCTTACGTCGCTTACGCGATGGATCATGTCAGCGGCGGCGCACCACCGCCCGGCGATGTGGCGGTGATCGACGCCAGCGATCCCAAGCCGAAACCTGACCGCACCCTGTTCGTCTATCAGCAGATCGGGCCGCACACCTCCCGCGTGGTCACCGCCGCCCAGGCGCGGCTGGACGGCCCCGACCGCAGCGGCAAGATCGTGCTGAACCTCAACGATTTCACCTCCCACACTTTCGCTGACGCCAACCCGATGGCGGGCGAAGGCGGCGCACCCGTCAAGGATGCGCTGAAGGCCGCTGAACCCCTGAAAGACTTTGACTCTTTGAAAGAGGGGCCGCCCATCAGCATGAAGGTGCGCGACATGAGCCAGCTGATGATGGTGGACCAGCTGCTGCCTTTTACCGCGCGCGGCAGCAACACCGCCGAACAGACCGTGTTCGAGCAACTGTTCGTGCCCGACTATGAGACCAAGGATTCCCGCGCTGCCCAGATGCGCCTTTTGGCCGAGCGTTTCTCGCGCAGCCTGTTGTCGTTCCTCGCGCCCCTGATCGCGCTCCTGGGCGTGGGGTTGACCAACCGGCTGACCAACTGGTTCGCGCTGCCGCTGTCCTGCCTGGTGCTGATGTCGGTGAACCTGTTCTGCGAATGGGTGATCACCACCGGCGCGCCCATCAGCGTCGCCGGCGCGTTGCTGCCGGTGCTGCTGCTCTATGGCGCGGTGGCCGTCATCGTCTTCAATCTTGTGGTGTGGCGTCACAACGACCTGGTGCGTCCACAACTGGGGCGGTCATGACTTCCATCAAGGCGAGGGGCGGTGCGCGCGCCGTCTATTTGACGCCCTGGGGGCTTTACTCCCGCTACATGCTGGGCGCGTATTTGCGCCATATCATGATGGTGTCGGCGGCGCTGATGACCATCGCGCTCACCATCGATCTGTGGCCGCAGGTACCCCTGTTTTCCGGCGATCCGCTGCACGTCGTGTGGGGCATCGCGCGGCTGACGGTGCTGCGTCTGCCCGACCTGCTGCCACCCTTCATTCCCTTCGCCACCTTCCTGGGGGTGGTGTGGAGCGAAAGCGCCTTTACCGAATCGCGCGAGCGCCTGCTGATCTGGAACAGCGGCCGCTCGCCGATATTCTGCCTGGTGCCGGCCTTGATGGCGGGGCTGGTCATGGCGGCGGCGCTGTTCGTGGTGGATGCGTGGCTGCGCCCCGCCGCCATCCATCTGCAGATCGAGGAAAAGCTGGGGCGTGAAGGCATCCGCCTGGACCGCGCCCAAAGCGGCGGCAATCACTGGATCGCCTTGCCGGACGGATTGCTGCGCGCCGAGATCGAATATGGCCCGCCGTTGAAGCTGCACAATGTCACCATCTACAAGATGGACAGCGACGGACATCTGTTTGAAGTGGATACCGCTGCGGTGGCTTCCCCTTTGGGCGGCGGCAACTGGCGACTGGAACAGGGGCGCTACTGGCATGCCACCAGCGCCGACAGGGGCAATGTGCTGAGCACCGTCGCCGCCGGCGAAGAGGTCGAAACGGTTTTTGCCATCCGCCAGGTGACGATGGTGCTGGACCCGCTGTGGCTGCACAATCTGGGCCTGTCGCCGCAATATCTGCGGCTGGGCGAGCTGCATCAGCTGGCCGGTGCGCAAATCATGTCGCGCGATCTTTCCGGCTACAAGACGCGGCTGCAGATCGTGTTCGGCGAGACCCTGTTCACCTGCGCCATGGCGCTGCTGGGCGCCGCCCTGTCGATGATCTATTTCGCCTACCAGACGCGCTGGCTGGCGCTGGTGACGGTGCTGCTGGCCGGGTACCTGGCGCATTTCTCCAGCAAGGCCTTCAGCCTGATGGGCGAGTTCGGCTATATCGCGCCGTTCCTGGCCGGCTGGCTGGCGCCATTGCTGTTGATTGCGGCGGTGCTCAGGGCGCTGTTTGTGATCCAGAAAAGGCGCGGACTGGGTGCACGGCTTGTGGATACGCCCAATTATACCGACGCTACTTCTGGATAAGATGCTCGTGGATTGCCTTGCCGCTGGCGATATCGGTGCCCAGCACATCCAGTGACGGCACGCTGGGCATCAGCCCGCCTTCCACCACCTGCAGATAGACATAGGCCACTTTCACCGTGTGCGTGCCGATCTGCATCAGCGCCTGGGGACGGTGCTGCGCATCCAGCGTCAAGGTCAGCTTGCGCTCGGGCAAGGCGGCGATGGTGAAGGTGATGGGCGCTTTGCGGCTTTGCATCTTCACGCCATAGGCCATCATCCGTTCGATGAAGTTCAGCGGCTGCTTGCTGCCATCGATGTTGAACTTGCGCCAGAAGGCTTCAACGTCCTGGGGCGCGCCTTGCGCATCCAGTCTGGCGGCATAGACCACGCTGTTGGAATTGGGCGAGCGCTGGACATAGAAAAGCTGGTTCGGCTCATCGGGCGTCTTGAATTCGGGGCGCAGCGCCGGGACCGTGTCGCTTTCGGTGATGCTGCTGGTGAAGTCGCGCGCCTGTGCGGGCAACGCGGCAAGAAAGGCCAAGGCGAAACACAACGTCTTCATCAGGCCAGCTTGCGCATGGCGTCGCCGCACAGCTTCTCGGCCTTGGCGGTATCCTCGACCACGCCGCCCAAAGTGAAGAAGGGATGGATCATGCCGGGAAAGCAGACATAGTCGCAGGCAACGCCCGCTTCGCGCAGTCGCTTGGCATAGGCTTCATTCTCATCCACCAGGGGATCGAACTCGGCGCTGATCACCAGCGCCGGCGGCAGGTCTGCCAGGCTGGGACGCAGCATGGGCGAGGCGCGCGGGTCTTTGCGGTCTTCGTGATCGGGAATGTAATTGTCCATGAACCAGTACAGCGCCGCGGTGGTCAGCATGTAGCCGCTGGCATTGCGCTCATAGGACGGGTAGGCGCGGCTCTGGTCCGTCATGGGATAGATCAGGATTTGCAACGCGATTTTGAACTCGCCCGAGTCCAAAGCCATCTGCGCCACCACTGCCGCCAGATTGCCGCCGGCGCTGTCGCCGCCCACCGCGATCTTTTCCGGGTCGATGTTCAGCATCTGCGCATTGTCGCGCATGAAGCCGCCGCCATGGAAATAGACCAGCAACGGGCAGGCCCCCTTGCCCTTGGTGGCGCGATAGAAGCGCGCCGGAATGGGGCCATAGTCACTGGGGATCGAAAGCTGGAAGGTCACCGCCATGTCCGGCTTTTTCGGCAACAGGGTCAGACGCTGGGTCTCATACGCCACGCGCAGTTCGGCAGGCGACAGGTTGGTCGGCAGGTCGCCGGCGCGCTGGATGGCAAGGGCTGCCTGGGGGTGCAGGGGCATAGGGCAAGGTTAGAGGAATGTGCATGGTCGCGCAATTTTGCTAGCGTCCCAGTCCAAATCGAAGTCCGGGACCGGCCGGAACACACAAAAACCGGCGATGGGAGAGACCATGAATTCCGGGATAGATTCAGCCCCCCTCAATAGGGGCCGCATTTTCATCGTCACCCTGATGGCGCTGTTCACGGCGGGCGCGGCCGTCAGCATGCGCGCGGCCACGGCCGTGCAGATGCAGTCCGAATATCTCGCGCCCCTGGGCGCGGCGACGGCGGGCGAGCGGTTGGCCACCGCGCTGGGCGCCGCCTTTCTGGGTTTTGCCATCACGCTTCTGCTGGTCAGCGCTGTGCTGGCGCGCATCGGCTTTGGCCGGGCGCTGGCGGGCGCCGCCATCCTGATGATCTTGGGCTTTGCTATCGTGGCGGGCGCCGGCGCGCTGGGCATCTCCACCTACACCGCGCTTCTGATCGGTATGGTGGTGCAGGGCCTGGGCTGGGGCCTTGTCGAAACGGTGATCAATCCGCTCACCAGCGCGCTCTATCCCGAAGACCGCGTCGGACGTCTTGGTATCCTGCATGCCTGGTATCCGGCGGGTCTGGTCGGCGGTGCGCTGTTCGGTCTTGCGATTGACCATGCCGGATTGCCCTGGCGCTGGAACATGGTGCCGCTGGCGGTGCTGTGCGTGATCTTCGGCGCCCTGAGCTTGCGCGAAAAACTGCCGCCGGTCAGCGCCTCCACCGACGCGCCCGTGACGCCGGGTGAAATGCTCAAAGCCACCATCCAGAATCCCACCATCTTTGTGTGGGTGATCCTGATGATGTTCACCGCCTCCACAGAATTTGCTCCGGGCCAGTGGCTGGACGTGGCGCTGACCCAGATCGTGGGCATGCGCGGCGTGCTGGTGCTGGCCTATGTCAGCGGCTTGATGTTCGTGATGCGCCATTTCGCGGGGCCGCTGGTCAAGCGGCTGGGCAATATCGGGCTGCTGATCTCGTCGTCCTTCTTCGCCGCGGTGGGTCTCTTCGCGCTGGGCGGTGCCAACAGTCCGGCGACGGTGCTGGGCGCGGCGACGGTGTGGGGCTTTGGCGTCGCCTATTTCTGGCCCACCATGCTGGCGACGGTGGCGGAGCGTTATCCCAGAAGCGGCACCATGGTGTTCGGCCTGATGGGATCGGCGGGCGCGGCCTGCACCTATGTGGTGCTGCCCTATCTGGGCGCGGTTTATGACAAGGCCAAGCTGGCGGCGGCCGGCGGCGATGCCAACCTGGCGGCCAATGCGCAAGGGGCCCAGCTGCATGACATCCTGACCGCGGCGGCGGCGGCCTCGTTCCGCACCGCGGCCCTGATCCCGCTGTGCCTGATTGTGATCTTCATTGCCATCGCGGTGGCCGACCGGATGCAGAAAAACCACTAATTTCAAGTACTTATAAGGCAAATAAAGCGTTAATACGAATCGGGCGATGCTGCCGCCAACGCCGATCCGGGGAACGCTTTGAAGACATCGTTGGCATTGCTGATGGCGCTGCCGCTCGCGGCTTGCGTGGCGGCACCCTCGACCACGCCGTCGCAAGTCCCGGTCGCGTCCACATCGCTGGGACTTGGCGCGGCGCCCGCGCCGCAAGTTCAGGCCGACTGGTGGAAGGCGTTCAACGATCCCCAGCTTGATCGCCTTGTTGCGCAGCTGCTCACCGGCAATCCCACCTTGCAGGGGGCCTTAGCGCGCATCCGCGCGGCGCAGGCTGAACTGTCGGTGGCGCGCACGGCGCAATATCCCAACATCAACATCGACAGCAGCGAGACCCGTCGTTCCCGAGTCCTGCGCACTCCACGTGGCGCCGCCGTCAGTAGTGGCAAGGATGGTCCCATCCCCGCCGAGTGCGACCGCAAGATCAGGTGTGCCTATCTCCGCCCTGCTCGTTGCAAGGGCCGTCAGCCCGCACTTCTCGGCGTCTGCGGCGCAGAGCAGGACCTCGGTCTCTTCGGCGAGCGAGCGCGCGATGGCCCGGGCCGCGCTGCAGGCGGAGGGATTCTCTATGTTCGGGACGAGGAGTACCCGTGGAAGCGTCACGCCGTCCCCCTTCCAGCATCGTCGAGCGCGTCGTGCGCGGCTGACACGAGCGAGTCCACGTCGATCGCGGCGCCGTCACCGGTCCGCTCGAGCCGCATCCAGAATTCGATATTACCTTCGGGCCCCTTGATAGGCGACCACGTCATGTCGCGCACCACGAATCCCGCCGACACCGCCTCATCGCTCACGCGCTTCAGGACCTCCGCGTGGATGGCCTCGTCACGCACGACGCCCCGTTTTCCCACACGTCCCTTACCGGCCTCGAACTGCGGCTTGACCAGTGCGAGCGCTCCGCCGTCCTCGGTGAGCACGCTCGCCACATGCGGCAGCACCTTCGCGAGCCCGATGAAGGACACGTCGATCACCGCGAGCCCGAAGGGAGCACCGGCGAGAGTGCCCTCGATCGAGCGGATGTTCGTGCGCTCGAGTACCGTGACTCGAGGGTCGTTGCGCAGCTTCCACGCGAGCTGGCCGTAGCCGACGTCGAGAGCGGTCACGGCGGCTGCACCCGACTGCAGGAGGCGATCGGTGAACCCTCCGGTGGACGCACCCACGTCGAGGGCGCGCACGCCTTCGACGTCCATCCCGAATGCCTCCAGCGCCCCGGCGAGCTTGTGACCGCCTCGAGAGACGTACTCCTGAGCGGGTTCGACGGCGAAGACGGCTCCGTCGGGCACGGGAGTGCCCGCCTTGTCGACGATCACCCCGTCCACCTTCACCCGTCCTGCGAGCAGGGCCGCCTTCGCCTGTTCCCGTGTCGGGAAGAGCCCCGCGTCAACGAGCGCGGTGTCGACCCTGCGTCGGGGCATGGCGGGCATCCTCATCGTCGCGTGGGTGTTCGAGCCGGCCGAGAACGACATCGCGGACGCCCTCGGGGGTGAGTCGCACGTCGGCCAGCAGCCGGCCCATGGCCC
>Ga0118677_10004451_pt1 | contig 25500 bp, 25 predicted proteins | sample AliMusrvi5mmetaG_FD_86154 | JGI IMG/M metagenome (GOLD analysis project Ga0118677, IMG submission 86154)
GCTCTTGGTGAGGGTCCTGGCCAGGTGGGTCTGGCTGCGGACATAGGTGTTGAAGATATCCTCGCGGAACGCTTGATCACAGTGGTCGTTCATGCCGAAGTTGATGAAAACAACGGTGGGCTTGAGCGCAATCACGTCGCGGTTGAGGGACTCATTCACCGAGCCTTCGATGAGCTTTTGCTGTTCGTCGCCCTCAGCGGCGAACAAGCCCTTTTCGTCGGGAAACGAGCGCATCCGCAACCATGAGGTGTCACCACCCCAACCGCGGCCCCAGAAGGTGATCCTGAGTTTCGGAAAGCGGGTCAAGGTATAGGCCTCGATATAGGTGGTATAGAGTTTCTGTTCGGTGATGCTGTCGCCGAGGAACACCACGCGGTCGCCATCATGCAAGACGAACTCCGGCTCCGCGGCCAGGCCATTTGCCACCAGCGCGGCCAACGCCAAAGCGGCGGTGATTGCGGTCATCATTCTGTTAGTGAGTTTCATTGTTGTGTTGTGTTGGGGCCATCATGGTGATGACGTGAGGTGATCTTCGACTGACAGATCACCAGGCAACCGGCAGCGCCGCGCCCTCGGCCACCAACACGAGCGTCGTGCCGGTTGCGGTTTTGAGCACGATCCGCTCACCTTTGAGGGTCTCGCTTTTCTTGCCATCGCGATAGACATCGATTGCCTTGCCCGGCCAGGGGTTCACCAGGGTGCAGGGTCGGCCCTTCTCGCTGTGGATCCTGACCGACTGCACGGTGCCGCCCTTGAGGGCGCTGGAGACCAGGAAGGCGTCCCATGTGCGGATATTGAGGAACCGCGCGTCCTTGGTTTTCGGCCACACGGGGAACACGCGCAGGACGTGTCCGTGGCCCATGCAGAGCATCTCGTTGATGGCATTGGGCACGATGCTGCAATTTTCGACGCCATGGACATTGCCTTTCGTGAAGCCATTGGTATCGCCCACTGTCGCAACCATGTGGGTCAATTCCTTGAGGATGATTTCCGGATCGTAGCCCACGCGGATGGCTGCGGCATAGATGCTGCTCATGCCGTTGCCGTCGATCCACCGGTTCATCACGCGGATTGTGTTGCGCGAGATTTCCAGCAGTTGCGGGTCGCTGTCCGGTCCGATCGCCCCGGCCGGATAGATCTGTTGGATGCCCACGGTGTTGTCGTCGACCCAATCCGTGCCCTTCTCGGTATAGCGGAACACCGTTGCGCCATTCTTTTCCTGTGTGGGAAATGTGCTCAGGTGCTTCAGGATATGCTGCCATTTCTCGTGACGGGCAGCGTCCACGCCCAGCGCGTTGCTCAGCTCCGTCGCCAGTTCAAAGGTGGTACGCACCAAGCCCAGCGAAACGATCGGGTTGAAATCCGCCGGCGCATGGTCCTCGTGGATGGCATCGTCATAAATGACATAGCGGCCATTTTCAAATTTCAGGTAGTCCTCCCAGAAGTTGGCGACCTCGAGCACAAACGGATAGACCTTCTTGGCGTAGGTGGGGTCGTAGGTGTGATACCAGCGCATGGCCATGTTCGCCAGACAGTAGGCGGCGTTGCTCTTTTGTCCGAGAAAGGTGTTGGGCTTGCATGACTGCACACCCTTGGCGCCGATACCCACGACATAATAGACACCACGGGTCTTCAGCAGCTCTTTCGCGGCTGCGCGACCGCGCTCCATGAAGGCGAGCACCGGCGCCTCGAAGGTGTCGGCCTGCTCGATGTGATTGCACGAGTAGAGGCCGTAGAATTGCGCCTGATAGTTGTAGTTGAGGTGGTAGTCGCCGGCCCAGCGGGGATCGTCATCGGTGGTCCAGAGCCCGAAGAGGCCCTGCGGGAATTCAGGGTCACGGCTGCCGCTGCCCATCACGTAGTTGGATAGATAATAACGTTGCTCCAGGACCGGGTCGCCGATCTCTACCAACGATTGTGCCCAGAACGCCCGCCACCACTGGCGGTGTCGTTCCTCAAGGGCCTTCAGCTTGTCGGCATTCAGTTCGTGCGCTGATTTCCGTGCGGCGGTCAGCGGCTCCTTGCAGTCAAACGAACTCCGCATCGCCACCGCGACCGTTACCTTCTGGCCCGGCTGCAACGTGAAGACCGGCCCCGGTTGCGACTTGACCTTGGGCGGCGGCAGCCGCTTGGGCGGCGGATCGGGAATGACCTGCGGCACGAAGGGTTCGAGATCCGGGTGGCTGACCTTGCCGCCGATGACGGTTAGAACGCCGGCCGCCGCAGTGGGGGTGATGACATCTGTGGCAAAACCCTTGGTGGCCCATAGCAGGCCATCCATGCGGCCCAGTTCTTCCTCGGAGCCGCGGCCCGGTGCCGCCCATAACCGTGTTTGCACCTCAACCGGCGCGCCCTCCGCAGAGAGTTCGACGAGCAGCACCGCCTCGGTAGCGGCGACATAGGAGCGCATCGTCACGCTATTCGCTCCTTTGGTGAAGCGAGACACCGTGATGGCGGAAAACAGATCCTGCTCGACCCGATAGGTGGCACCGGCCAAGGCCGGGATGTTGATCTCCAACCCACCGAATGGACGGGGTCCGCCCGCCCGGTGGCCGTCCTTGAGTTTCAGAAAGTTGTTTTTGCTGAGCCAGTAGCGCTGGGACTCGGGCTTGCCGCTGATCACCGCACCCATGTCGCCATTGCCTAACAGCGGCCCGTGGGCCGAATCACGCGAGGGCACACCGCCGGGCGGCGCATCGAATACCGCCTTGTAGCGGGAGACGATCCGCTCCGCCTCCGCCTGCATCTTCATATCCGGCCCAGCGGCACAAACGGCTAATGACCCCAATGCCAAAAATCCGAAGGTTAAAGCGGTTGCGAGTTGCTGTCTGATGTTATTTGTTCTCATTTGATCTTTTCATATTGTTAGATATCTCTTTATTGTTGCGCGAATTCCAGTTTCCAGTCATCGGTGCGGAACGGCGACGCCGGCAAGCCAGCGGCGTTGAACAGATTGCAACCGTCCGGATTGATGTCCCAGGCATAGCGGAGTGCCACCGGCGCAGGCACCTGCGGGCTGGAAACCACCACCGTGGCGGCCGGCTGGCCCGGAGTTGTCGCCGGCTCGATGCGCGCGTCGCCCCAGACAAACTTGTGATCGGCGCCGGCAATTGCAAAGCGTTGGAGGGGTTCGCCGCCCTTGGCCACCAACCCGCCAGCCACCTGGGCGAAGTGCAGCCGGATCTTGCCGTCGGCCGTTTCCATGCGCTCATACACGGGGCCGGAGCACTCTAACGGACGGTCGTAGGTCTTGGCCAGCGCCACCAGCGCGAGGCGCCGGCCGACCTCCTGCTTGCTGAGCGGATGGATGTCGTTGGCATTGCCGATGTCAACGGTCACGGCCATGCCCGAGTTGGGAACAATCGCTTGCAGCCGTGACTGGACCTCGCGAAAGGCGGCCCAATTGCTCTCGCCGGGCTGGTCCCGCGGCGCCTGATAGGCGGAAAGCTGGACAAAATAAATCGGAAAATCCCCGCGGCCCCAACGTTTCCTCCAGTCGCGCGCCATCGCCGGAAACAGCGTCTGATAGAGCGCGGCCTCGTCGGTGTTGCCCTCGCCCTGATACCAGACGGCGCCTTTGATTCCGAAGGGAATGAGCGGCGCAATCATCGCGTTGAAAAGCACCGTCGGCGCGGTCATCACGTTGTCCTCCCATGCGTCCATGCCCTCGGGCCTGGGAAACGCTGCCGCCGGTTTCTCTGGCTTGGCGGGTGGCGGCTTGGCTTCTGCCAGAGCCGTGGCCGACGCGGCTTCCCAGTCTTTCAAGGTCTCGGGCCAGCGCGCGGTGTCCCGTTTCCATTTCAGATAGAGTTGCTTGCGTTGGGGGTAATCCGCCTTGGCTGCTAGAACCTGTCCGAGGTATCCCGCGAGTGCCGGCTCAGACTGAAGTGCCTCAAGGCTCGTCCACATCTGTCCCGAACTGCCGCCGCGGCACGCGTTGATCAGACCCACGGGAATTCCTTCCGCCAGATGGATTTCGCGCCCGAAGAAATAGCCCGCCGCGGAAAACTCCCTGGCTTCGTTAGGCGTGCACACCGCCCAGCTTCCCTTGCAGTCGGCCCGCGGGTCTAACAACGTGTCCTTGGGCAGCTTGAACAGGCGCATCTGCGGGAAATCGGCCTGGCCGAGGCCCTTGGGGTCGTTGCCATCGCGCCCGACCACCCGGCGCAGCGGCAGTGCCATGTTCGACTGGCCCGAACACAGCCACACGTCGCCGATCAGCACGTCCTCGAAGCTGAGGGAGTTCTTTCCGATGATCGACACTCTAACCGGTTCGGCGGCGGCCTTGAGGCCGGTGAAATCCACCTGCCACCTGCCGTCGGCCGTGGCAGTCGTGGTGGCCTTGGCCTCGCCCACGCTCACCGCGATGCCTTCGCCGGGATCCGCCCAGCCCCACAGCGGCGTGTGGCTACCGGCCTGCAGCACCATGTGCTCGCCGATGATGGCGGGGACGCGCACGTCGGCGTGGCCGCACCCGCAGCAAGCGGACATCATCCCGAGTATGACAAAACCTGCGTGTAGTGACAGGCGGGGACGCCCAATACTGTCAGTTTTTCCGATCCAGCCACGGAAATGAAGAAGGAGGCGGGCAGGATGCCCGCTCCACCGTGATCCGGGCATCCTGCCCGGAGTGTTGAGTGACAAAAACACGTGCAAAACTGACACTATTGGGCGAGGCCGCCTGTCTTCCCTAACATCCGGACCTTCTTCGCCAAGGCTACGAAGGCCAAAGACGGCTGTTCTTCCGGCGTGGCGCGCCCTCACCTGCTGGTGAACGCGTAGGTGCCCGAGCCGGCGTCGAACACGGCGGCGCCATTTTCCATCCGGAGGAATTTCAGGCCGGGGGCGCTGGCGGCGGGCTTGCCGGACTCCAGCACCGCGGCGGCGTCCTTGGCCGGAACCCACACGGTGGCGGTGGTGTTAGGCGGAATGGTGACGTTGAGGCTGAAGCTGTCGCCGTCCGCTTTCCAGGCGGTGGCGATGTTCCCGCCGATCGAATCATAGCTGGCCTTGACCCAGGCGATGCCCGGCCCCGGCGTCGGGCGGATCAGGAGTTTCTTGAAGCCGGGGCCATCGGTGTCGATGCCGGCCAGCGACGCGAACATCCACTCGCCGCAGGATCCCAGCGAATAGTGGTTGAAGGAATTCATGCCGGGGTCCTGGAACCCCTTCTCGGGAGTCCAGCCGTCCCAGCGTTCCCAGATGGTGGTTGCGCCCTGCTTCACGGAAAACAGCCACGACGGGAAGGTGTCTTGCAGGAACAGCTTGAAAACGGTGTCGAGCTTGCCCGCTTGGGTCAGCACCGGCAGCAGATAACTCACACCGACAAATCCGGTTGACAGATGATTGCCCTTCGCGGTGATGTCCTCCACCAGATACTCCACGGCCTTGGCGCGCATCTCATCGGAGAGCAGTCCGAATTTGAGCGCCATCACATAACAGCACTGGGTGTTGCCCTGGATGCGACCGTCGGCGGCGACATATTTCCGGTTGAACGCCGCCTTGATGTCCTGGAAAAGCTGCTCGTATTTCGCCGCGTCGTCGGTCTTGCCCAATGCCTTGGCCGCTTGCGCCACCAAGCCGGTGGAATAGGCGAAATAGGCCGTGCCGATCAGGTCCTTGGGCGTGTCGGCGCCGATGGCCAGCCAGTCGCCGTAATCCCCGCCGCGGTCCTTGGTGCGCAGCAGGTCGATGCTATGGGTGCGGCACCATTCGATCCAACGCACCATCGCCGGATAGTGCTGTTCAAGCAGGTTGGTGTCGCCGTAAACATGATAGATCGTCCACGGACAGATCACCCCGGCGTCCGCCCAGGCCGGGGTTCCGTCGCCGCAACCGGTGCCGGGACTGATGTCGGTGAACGCGCCATTGCGCTGGGCGTCATCAACATCCACCAGCCACTTGCTGAAAAACGCGGCCACATCCGAGTTATAGGTCGCGGTGCGCACGAACACCTGGGCGTCGCCCATCCAGCCGAGCCGCTCGTCGCGCTGCGGGCAGTCGGTGGGGATGCTCAGGTAGTTGCCGCGCTGGCCCCAGCGGATGTTGGAATAGAGCTGGTTGACGCGCGGGTCGGAGCATGCGAACTCGCCCGCCCGCGGGGTGTCCGAGGAGATGACAATGCCGGTGAGCGCATCAAGCGCGGGCTTGGCGGCAAGGCCGGTGAGTTCAACATAGCGGAACCCGTGGAACGTGAAATGGGGCACAAAGGTTTCGACGCCGCCGCCCTTGCAGATATAAGTGTCGATCGACGTGGCGCTGCGCAGGTTCTTGACATACAGCGTGCCGTCGGGATTGAGCACCTCGGCGTAGCGCAGGGTCAGCTTGGTGCCGGCCGGCGCACTCACCTTGAGCCTGACGTAGCCGACCATGTTCTGGCCGAAATCAAACGTCCAACAAGCGTGCGTGGGCTCGGTGATGGCTTTGGCGGGAATCTCGCAGATCTTGCGCACCGGCTCGGTGACCTGGCTCTCCAACACTCGTGGCGCCGCAGCCTCCGCGTCCTTCGCGGCGTTGTCCTTCGGCTCGGTGAGCTTGCCGTCCAACCGGTGGGGCGGCTTCTCGTCGCGGACGTTGGCGCTCATCCAGGCGCTGTCATCGATGCCAAGGGCGTTCCAGCCTTTCACCTCCAGCCGCGCGTCATAGGTCTCACCCTTCATGAAGTCGGATGACAGGATGGGACTGGCGGCCGCCTTCCACGTGTCATCGGTCACCACCTGCTCCATGCTGCCGTCGGCATAGGTCACTTCCAGTTGGGCTAACAATGCCGGGATCTTGCCATAGTGCTTGTATCCTCCAAGGCCGATGTGGCCGCTGTACCAGCCATCGCCCACCAGTCCGGCGACAACATTGTCGCCTTTCCTGAGCATGGCGGTCACGTCATAGACTTGGTAACGAATGCGCTTGCTGTAATCGGTCCATTCGGGGGCAAAGACCACATCACCGACGCGCTGCGTGTTGAGATGCATCTGGTAAAGCCCCAAGGCGGTGACATACAGGCGGGCTTTGGCAACGGGCTTTGTTAGCGCGAAGGTCTTGCGCAGGTAATGAAGATTGTCGGCGCCCGTGGAACGCGCGTCTTCCGGAATCGACAGCGTGGCACCCTCGCCATGCGTCTTGGTGAGGCGCTTGGTGCCAAGCTGATACTCCACGGACAATTGCTTCACCTTGTCAACGCTGGGGTCGCCGCCGAGCGTCGTGTTGTCCACATGCACCGACAGGCAGTTGTTTCTCACCATGCCCGCAACCATTGCCGTCACGTCCTTGGAACCGGCGGCCGAGCCGTACGTCGCCTTGAGAATGGTTAGGGGCGCGGCCGGCGCCGTGGCTTTCGTCTCGACATATCCGGCCCCCTCGATCCATTTCGCCTTCCACTCGCTGTCTTCAAGCAGGCCCATCTCCCACGTCGCCGGCTTGCTCCAACTCGCCTTGGACTGGCCCGCGGGGCTCGCACTCCACACGCCCACCTTCCAGAATCCCTGCTGGCGGCTGGCCAGCGGCTTGCCCGCATAGGCGATCTGCGCGCTCTGGTCCGAATCCACCTTGCCGCTGTCCCACAAATCCCCCTTGTCCTGAGCCAGCAGTTCCGGTGTGGAAGCCACCAGGATCTGATAGGCGGCCTGCTTCAGACCCCGGATCTCCGACCTCTGACTTCCCTCCTCCAGCACCCAGCTCAGCCGCGGCTTCTCCGCGTCAATGCCCAGCGGGTTGGTTAGGTAGCCGCAGCGCAGCCGCCCCGGCACCAGTTCGCCCGTCGCCCGCGCCATCCCGGCCATCGAACCCAACACCAGCATTGCCATCAGCAGTCGTTTCATGATTGAATGTCCTTTCGTTTGTGGTTGATCGTTTTCAAAGCTTGCCATGGGATCCGGCCGCGGGCGCCGCTTCACGCCCGCCGGCGCGGCAACGGTGCCAAGCCGCGGGGAAGAACGGCCCGCAGTTCGCGCACACGGGGGATTCCGGCGCAGATTGCCGCTTAAAAGACCCGCAACGTCAATGCAAATCTCAATCTTCCCGCCCACAACCTTCAGCGCCGGCCCGGAGGAGCGCATTGCCACTTCACGGACGCTCCGGGCCATAGCGGAAGACGCCCCAGTCAACGGCGCTGCGCCTCACTTGGCACCGGCGCTGATGACAATCTTGCGGGCCGCGTCGCGCTGAATCCGCAACACACCCGATGCGCCATGGTAGTCCCCGTAGCTCCATGCCGTGGCAGCCAGTTCCTTGTCGTCGGCCGTGATGGCGGCGGGTTTGAAACTGAGGCGCAGTTCCTCGCTGCCAGTCGGCTCGAATGTGGTGTAGGTGACCCGTCCGGGTTCATACTTCACCTGCTTGACGATCGAATCCGTTCCGAGGATGTGGTCCGCATCGGCGGGGGCCATCTCGGGCATTTCGACCATGCCATCCTGGATGTGGCACAAGTAGTCGAAATACGAGTCGGTGAACCACGGGCAGGTGTAGCCGATCCCGACGTAGTTCACCGCGGACTGATCCTTCGAGTGTCTGCTGTAGAACGAATACATCGACAGCGCATAGGCGGCCCGCGCCTCCTCCCGATAGGCGGCGTCATGTGTTAGGGAAAACCATTTCGCGGCGATCGAGGCATAGCGGGCGGTATGACTGCCCATTTCCAGGAAACATATATCCTGCTCCTTGATGCTGGTGGCGCCAAACCGTTTGGTCTTGCCAAAGCGGTCCTTGACCAAGGCCAACAAGTCAGGCACGTGGCGTTTGTAGTCCGGATCCATTTCCGGGTGCCGCAGCATGAAGCGCGCCGTCTCCATCGGGACTTGCTGGTTGAGGTTCGCGTGGTTGATGACCATATCCTCATAGTATCCCGACCACTTGTTGTTCTTGACGGGATAGTCGAGAATCCACTTCCACAGCAGATCGCGCGCCGGCTGATACGTCCCCGCGCCGGCCTCGCCCAGCCTGAGCAGCTCGTCAAACAGGACAACGGGGCAGATCATGGCCGCGGTGTAGGGGTCCACCACCTCCCCGGTCTTGCGATTGACGCGAAATGGCAGCGGCGACTTGTTCTCGTCTCCGGGCTCGATATGGGCGGCAAGCGTGGCAGCGATGTCGCGCGCGGCTTGCAAGTACTTCTCTTCCCCGGTGAACTTGTAGAACTTCAGATAGGCCACGCCCACCAGACTCATCTTGTCAGGCTCGCTCCGCTCGTCGGTGTATTCGCCGTCGGGAGTGTCATCCTGGGTGCACGGCACGTTCGGCCAGGCCCAGGTCGCCGGCGAGTGATAGAAAAGCACCCGGTCCAAAATGCGCCGGACCGGAGGGATGGCCCCATCATCGCCGCTATAGGCATAGTATCTCGCCAAGGTCTCCATCGCCCAGTAGGCATGGCTGCCCTGGCAGTTCTGGTTGCGCAGGAACTCGCCCTTGGCGCTCAACTTGGAGGTCACCAGATACCATGGGTCGTCGCCGAACTTGGTGGGCACCGTGGGACAGCGCTTGATGAAGTTCATGCTCCACTTGAGCACGTTGTCATAACTCGTCCACGGTTGCAGACGACCCTGCGCGTCGAGCACCACCTCGTGGTCACGCAGCTTGTCCGCGCCAGCGGCCGACATGACGGTCACGGCCAGTGCAGCCAGTGGAAAACCCAGGGATCGATTCATTATGGTTAGCATGTTGTTTTGCGGGTGAGGATAAGGCGGGGCAGGCGGGGATTACCGATGGATTCCCCGAGCGGACCTCAAAAGGCTGGACAGGCTGATATAACCACTGAAGCCACTGAATTGCACTGAGGGCACTGATTGATTCATATTTTTCATCGGCATCAGGGATTTAGGGCGCAACAGGCTGTTAGACACGTCCACAACCTACTGCGGTTCAGGGTTTGAGGCCGAGGGCCTTGAGCGTGTCTGGATCGGCCACGCGATGGCCCGGCTCGCCGGTGGCCACGCCGAACTCGGTCGCATAGTCCCACATGGTCCAGCCGATGTCATATTTCTCCAGCGCCTTGCGCGTGTCCTCGATGCAGCGGTTGCGATCGGCGGCCGGGGCCTTCCGATAGACGCCGAACTCGTTGCAAGTGAGATGAACGCCGTGCTTGGCCGCCCACGCAGCTCCCTCGGCAATCACCTCCTCGATCTTGGCGGCATTCCAATTCTCGTTGCCATACTTGATCATGAGCTGCCGCGCCGCCTCGTCGGGCAGACCGTCCAACACCCGCGCCACCGCCTCCGGACTGGACGGATACGGGGCGTTGAGCAGGCCTTTCACCCACTCGCCAACCCACGGCGCATTCTGGTGGGTGAAACGAACCGGCTCGTAGCAGTGAATGTTATAGATCACATTGCGGTCGGCGACCACGTCCACCTTTTCCAACAGATAGATCTCCGACCATTCCGGCGACGTCGCGATGAGCGTATGCTGCGGCGCCGCCTCGCGCATGGCCGCCAACGCCTTCTTCTGAATCACGTTCCAACGCTCCGTGTCGCGCATCACCGGTTCATTCATCACCTCGAAATAAACCATGCCCGGATGGCGGCTCGCCAGACGCTTGGCCAGTGCCCGCCACATGCCGACGAATGCCTCCACCGCCGCGTCGTCCCTCTCGACGGCTTTCTTGAGTTCGTCCGCAGGGCTGAAATCGACAATCACCGCCAGTCCGGCCTCCAAGAGCACGTCGAGGGCCGCATCGAAGCGGCTGGCTTTCTCGGGATTGAGCACGCTGGGCCTGTCCTTGTCCGCCACGGTTTCGTCGCTGATCATCAAGCGGACGTGGCGGAAGCCCATCGCCTTGATCAGCGCCACGTCCTTGGCCAGTTCGGCCTTGAGCCCCTCCTTGGGCAGTTCGGGCAAGCGCGTGGCCCAGTCCGAGATGTTGATGCCGCGGGTCAGCCGCGCCAAGCGCGCGGGCGGCACGCCGTCCGGCGTATCGGCCGCAGCAACCGGCCCGCAGAGCACAACGGCCGCCATGGCAATGCCAGTGAGAAGAGTTTGAATCATTGGTTTTTCCAAATTGAGCATGCTTGAGCCGCGACGGCTTGCCGGGGCGGCAGAGGCTGGATCAATTTCCGGCCACCCGTCAATGCCAATTCGGCACTGGCTGGGGAGCGCGGAGTTTTCGTCCGACTCGCGGTCGGTTAAAGTTCGACGCGTCGGCGGCAGCCGTGGCTCATTGGCATACCCGAAGACGCACTCTCACGGGTTTCGCTCTTTATTGGCAGCGACGGTCACTGACCGCCGCTACAATCCACAATCCACAATCCACTATCCACAATCCACAATCCACAATCCACTATCCACTATCCACTATTTCTCCCCTCACAGCCACGGGGTGAAGCGGCGCACGCGTTGCTCATACTCGGCGGATTCGGGGAATTCCTCCCGCAGCCAGCGCTCCTCGCGCCGCGCCTTGGCGTCAAAAAACGGGATGAGCGCCGCGGCCACCAGCAGCGCCGGCCAACTCTGCCAGACCAACGCCCAACCCAACGCTGCCGCAATGACGCTGGTATAGAGGGGGTGGCGGATCCGCGCATATATCCCGTGCCGCACCAGTTGCGCCCGCTCCTTAGGCTTGGGAAATGGCGTGAGGTTTCTCCCAAGCGCCCTCGTGCCCGCGACCGCGACACCCGCGCCGAGCAGCAGCATAGCCACTCCTGCACTAACAATCAAACAGCCGAATCCGCCGCCGCGAAAGATGACCGCCAATAAGATCACACCCATGAGCAGCAGACCCTGCGCCAGCACCCAGGCACCACCGCGCTGGAAAAATCGAATCATGGGAAATGTCTCACAAGTTGTTTCATGTCAGATTCCGCAGTTTGAAACCAAGCCCAATGCTCAGGAGGGTTGATTAAAATGTCAATCGTCTCTTCGTTTGCACTTTCAAGTCTTGCGTCTTGCAGTCTCGCGTCTTCTCTCTCATGGCTGAGTGACGCGGGCGCGGAGAAAGCCGGCACCGGCAAGGCCGTTGGAACCGGCGAGGCTGAAACTGCGGTACTCATAGCCACTGCCGGCCGGCGGCAGCCCGGTGGTGACCGGTGTTGGCATGACGTTGACCGTGGCGGCGAAGTCGCCCAATGTGGTGCCGCCCTCAATGACGTAGGTGATCCCGTCATTCGATGCCGCCGGCGAAGGGGTGCCGCTGAAGGCGGGGGTGCCCGCACGCACCGCGATGGTTAGGATCAGTTCCCTGGCGCCGGCACCGACGCCGCTATCTGCTGATAGAACGTGGACATGGCCGGCATCCGCGGCATTGAGCGGGTCACCGTTGAAGGCGAATTCGTAGAGGTTGCTCCTGCCGTCGCCGTCGGGATCGTCGGCAGCGGCGGTACTGGCCGTCGGTTGGAACTGGGCAATGTGCGTCTGCGCCCAGACGGCATAGGGAGGAGCGGAAGCGGCCAGGGCGTCAATTGCGTTGAACCATTGCTGGGCCACGGTGGAATTGCCGGCAGCGTTCGGGTGAAGGTTGCCCGTGGCTATCATATCGGTGGCGAAGGCCGCGTCGAGCGGCGTGAATTGATCCACGAAATGAACGTCGCGTCCGAGCGCCTGTTGGGCGCTGACCATGCTGGGGATCCCCGCGTTGAAAGCGGCGGTGTTGGTGATGGTGCTGGGAGTGGCGCTTAGATTCGTGCGGTTCGGCGGAATGCTCGCGACAAACACCGTCGGCTTGCCAACCCCGGGCAGGCCATGGATCGCACTCACCAGCGTACCGAGGTGAGCCGTGATCCGCGCCGGGGAGATGCCATTTGAAACGGAGGCGTTCACATCGTTGGTTCCGAGCATGATCAGAATCACGTCGGGCTTGACGCTGGCGAGGCGGCCGCTGGTCCAGAACGTCGGCAGGTTCTCTGTCATACCCGTGCCATTGGTGCTGTCGGCGTTGGTGATCACCGAGCCGGAAATGCCGGAGTGGAATTGATAGAGGTTGGTTGCGGGCGTCTCGCCGGTGCTTGGCAAGCCATCCACATTGGCGGTGGAATGCCCGGTGTAGGTGAACGTGTATCCCTGCGCGATGAGCAGGTCGTAGAGCGACTTGCGCGGCGAGCCATTGGGATCTCCATCCAGGTTGCTCTGGGTGATCGAGTCGCCGATGAACCAAACGGCGCCGAGGCTTTTGGACCCCGGAATGATGCCGGCCCGCACGCCACACGGCGCCAGAAAGGTGGCGACCAGCAAAGTGAGCAAGGGTTTTGGGTTCATGCGACGGGTGACAGGATGGAAAACGTTGCGTGGAGGAATGAACTATGGGATTGGCGAAGACGCAAGACAAGATCAAGTAGTGCAGATGAAGTCTCCTCGGTCGCGACATTGAAGAAACTTTCCGCGCGGAAAAAGAACCCGTCGCGCGGCCTTGGATGGCCTCGGGACACCCGCAGGAAACGATGCAGCTCCGAGTGGGATTCGCGGGTGCCGAACCTGAAGTTCTTCGAACCGCCCTCCGCGTTGAATCCGCAAGCCACCGCGACCGCCTCCAGCAACGTGGATTTCCCGGCTCCGTTTTCGCCGATGAAAAACGTGACTGCCGGATGGAACTCCAACTTTTCCAGCGGCGCACGGCGGCGAGCGAAAACGGATAGCGGTCGAACGACCCGACCTCGCTGCGCTTCAGCTCAATATCCGCGACGTACTTCTTTGAGACATGATGAGGATTGGTCTGGCGGTCTGCGATCAGCGGGATTGATGCTGTTGGATCGGCACGGCCCCGCTCATTTTCTCTCGCAGTTTATCTCCATCACGGGCTGCAACTCCTTCAAGCCGGCCTGCATGATCCGCCCGGTCATCCTCACTCGCAGCGCCGGGAGGAACAAGACCATTCGTGTCGCGGTCAGGACCGATTGCGGAAAATCTCTCCTCGGGTTGCCCCGCTTGAGGAAACCACGGTGCGGATCGGGGGCCGGGGAAATGGCGGCATTGGCTTGCCCTTTTCGCCTCGGCCGTTAGATTGCATTCATGAGACCCCGCCGCCTCAACCGCGACATCGTCGAGCGCTACTACTCGGTGCTATGCTTCGATGACGTCGCCGAGGAGTTCGGAACGGGATGGTATCGGGTCATGTCGATCGTTGCCGGGGACAAAACGGCCGGTCAGTCCGATGCGCGGGGCGCAAAGGTTCTGCTGGAGATGCGCGACAGCAATGACCTCGGCCGGAAATGGCCGGTGGTTAATGTCATCGATTCCCTCCAGTTGAACACCAGGACGCGTTCAGGCCTGTTCATATACTATCCAGCACGCAGCCCGTTGTCAGGAATGCCTCCTCCAGGCGCGCCGCCGCCTCGGTGCCCGTCATGCCGGCGGTCGGGTTGTCGCGCAAACCCGCCGCATAAGGGACGTCCTTGAGCCGGCCGTTGTAGCCGATGCGCAACAGCAGCACGTCGAGGGATGTCACTTCCAGGTAGTTGTCCAACTGCTCCTCAAGCCGGCCGTGCGGATAGACGATGTTCGCCAGATAGGTTTGGTCATCCCTGCGGTCGAGGACGTTGAAAAACACCGCCTCGTATGCCGCCACCAGATCGCAGGGAAGGCCCAAAGCGCTGGCAACCGCCTCGATGGTCGCATCGCTGGATATCAGCGCCGCGTTCAGGATGGCCCGGGTCGGGCGACCTGATGCACCGGCATGGATGTCCAAGGCCAGGCGGACCGGAATAATCGACGCGTGATTCCGGTATTGTTCAGGCTGGCGCTTCCACAGCCACGCCCGATAGAGCCAATTCATTTTCCCTTCCGGGAAGATCGGGGATTTCACTCCGGCCGCGCACAGGCGCTCGACGGCGAACCACCCGAACGCGGGATTGGTATAGTAATTGTCGAACTTCAAAAGGTATTCATCATCCACGATGGGATTGTCAGCGGAACAGCACCGGCCCGACGCCAACGATTTGGGCGGGCGGGGAAGCCGGCGAAACAGCTCGTCGAACGGTTCATATATCATGGCGGTGTCGGGTAAGCGCTCGAGAAGAGAGTGTTGTCGCGGAGGGGCCGGTGAAACCATTACATATATGCACGCCTTGTTCAAGACCCATCCCCGGCAATGAGCATATTTCCAGAGACGTGGAAGCAGCAGGAACCACCGGACCGTCGCGAATGTGAAACGCAACGCAACCGTGTGTTATATGAGAATGTAGCGGCAGCTTTTGTTGCCACAGAAATCAACCACCAACCCATATCACGCCATGGCTATCAGAATGATCTCGAACTACAGCAAGAAGCTCGGCCTTCCTGGCTATTCGTCCCACATGTTCAGCGTATCAGTGGAGATCGAGCTCGCGACAACTGCCGACGTGCCGGCCGAATCCGCACGCCTCTATCAACTGCTCCAAACCAATGTGGACGAGCAGATCAAAACGGTAGGATTCGTCCCCCCGTACGATTACGGCATGGATCAAGTCCCCCCATACCCTGCTTTCACGGGGGGGGGTTGAAGTGCGCCTTGTGGAGGGCTTCAAGAAGTTCGCTGATGGTGCTCGGATCTTGCGGGCGGGGGATGACAAGCTGGGTTTCCATGGTGGGGTTGGCGCGCGCGCTGGGTCTGGAGTCCGCAGGGCAACGGGGGGTAGTCACTCCAACGCCTTGGCGATGCGGGTCCATTGTTTGGCTTCGGGAGCGAGGGCGTGGCGCTGGGCGAATTCGGCGAGTTCCTTGGCGCGGGATGAGGGGTTGAGTTTGCGTGCCCACCAGAGTTTGGCGTCGCATTCGGGGCAGAAAACGAGCGGAGTACCGTCGCTTTCGGCAAGGCTGTTGGAGCCGTTCATGCAACATTCGTAAGCGGTGCAATGTTCGATGCCGAACATGTGTCCCGTTTCGTGGATGGCGACTTGCAGGACGCGGCGCAGGTATTTCGCGGAGTCCTTGTCCGGATCGCCGAAACGAGCGGTGGACCAGACACCGACACGTTCTTCCAGCGATGCCTGGCCGAAGACGAAATTCCAGCCCTCGCCGGGCCAGAGGTCGGACGGGGTGATGGCCAGCACGGCCACCGCGTCTTTGGGGCGCTTGGGTAACAGAATGTGATCGAGCACGTAGGTGGATAGAATCTGTTTTGCGCCCGACGACTTCACTTCGCGGCGCGCGGTGTCAGGGATTTGATCCAAGCCGATTTTTTCCAGGGTCACGACCTCTGTGCCGAAGATCAAATGCATGAATTCCTTCAAATCCGGCAACATGGCGTTTTCCGCCGGGGTGAAATCGCCGATGGGTTGCAGATAGAGTTTGGTCCGGCCGGCGGGGAGGCGGGTGGGATGGGATTTGAGATATTGGGCGAAGGTTTGGCCGGCTTCCGGATGACTCTGCAGCCAGTCGCCCCATTGCGGTGCTTTCTTTTTCTCGAACAAAGGGCGGATCTTGTCGGCCGCTTTTTGATAGGGAGCGGGATCCGGATCGGGAGATCCGCATGCCGACGTGACTAACAGGAATGCGGCGACGAGGGAATAACCGCCGCTTAAGAGACCGAGGTGGAGGAGATCGCGGCGGGGGCGGCGGCGGATACTATCCGCCACGCCTTCTGAAATCCGGCATGGCGGTTGAAAACCGCCGCCACTTTGAGACGCGAACAGTCTGGGGCGGGTTGTCATGATTCTGTCAGAACTGGGTTGGATTGCGGATCATCCATGCGGCGATGTCGGCATGGATCGGGAACTCCGTGACGAGGATACTGTCATGGCCAGCATCGGGGATTTCCAGCCAATTTTTCTCATGGGATCTCTGTTAGCGGCAAGAGCAGGTTACATCCCCGCTTTGATTGCCAGGAATTTGGTTTTGGGGTGAAGGCCGTTGAGAGGGCCGGCGGCCCGACCGGGGGCGGGAAAAAGGGGGGTGCGATAAGACATTTTCCAAGGACGGCGGCGATTCACTCACAATTCCGAAGTTGGATCGTAGGCTCGGAATTCGGATTCACGGATAGGCGGTCGAAGACAAGGGGTTTCGCTTGTCGGAGAAGGTGCGACTGCGTTAATCCCACCCCCGGATTCCCTGAATCCAAATCTCCCCAGAACGCAAAGGCGACGCGCTGGGGCGGAAGCCGGTGAACTTGCGGGCACCGATTTTCACACCAACAAGGAAGTGCAGGCCCGGCTCCTGCCCCATTCGTCCAGACACTGCCTGGATTGAAAAATTCCTGAAGTTGCGGCGAGCGGCTACCTAACAGATCCCTCTCGGGATATGCCGGCGGATTGGCAATCCGCACCCCCGGTCACTTCCGCTTCTCCTTCAGCCCGGTCCAAGTGCGGTCAAGCCCATCGCGCAGGATCCAAGCCTGCCGGCGGCGGAGCTGGCCGGCGCGGCACAACTCAGTCAGGCGCGTGCCGTCGCCCTGAGTCTGGTCTATCCTGAGGACGATCCGCAACTGGAGGGCGAGTTCGAGCGCTTGCGCGACTTGCTGGCGCCGGAAACAGCGCTGCTCGTCGGCGGCCGCGCCATGCCCGCCTACCGCGACGCTGTCGAGAAAGCCGGCGCGGTCCCCGTCGAGAGCCTCATGCATCTGGGTTCGACCTTGGACGGGCTGCGCAGCTCCCGCCAACCAACCAACCGAAAGGCCAAGCGATAAGGGAATTCAACCTGCGAACCGAACTTTCACGACATGAACCAACCTGAATCCCCTCTCATCCTCACCACCGGCGCCGCCGGATACAATGGCGGCCGGCTGGTGCCGCGCTTGCTACAAGCAGGCTTCGGGTGCGCTGTCTGGTGCGTGATGGCTCGCGTCTGCAGGGCCGGGCGTGGCGTGACGAAGTCGAATTGATCGAGGGCGACGTGCTGCGGCCGGACTCGATTGCCGCGGCAATGCGCGGTGCGGATGCCGCCTACTACCTTGTTCACAGCCTTGGGGCAGGCGCTGATTTTTCCGCACGCGACGTGCAGGCCGCCCGCAATTTCGGCGCGGCCGCGAAAGCTGCCGGAGTCTGGCGGATCATTTATCTGGGCGGGCTGGGCGATCCGGCGACGGAACTCTCCGCGCATTTGCGCTCGCGGCAGCAGACGGGCGATGCGTTGCGCGAGAGCGGTCTGCCAGTCACCGAGTTCCGCGCGGGGGTGATCGTGGGCTCGGGCAGCTTGTCCTTTGAAATGATCCGCTATCTCACCGAGCGGGTGCCGGTGATGATCTGCCCGCGCTGGGTTTACACGCGCATCCAGCCGATCGCCGTCCGCAACGTGCTGGACTATCTGGTGGAGACCTTGCGGGTTCCCGGGAGCGCCGGCCGGATCATCGAAATCGGCGGGGCCGACGTCATTACCTACGGCGAAATGCTCACCTTCCACGCCGACGTCCGCGGCCTCCGGCGCTGGCTGGTGCCGGTGCGCCGAAAGGGCTCTCGGGCCTGGCCTATTGGTATTTCCTCTATCCGATTCACGGGATGATCTTCGGCGGCATGATCCGGCGGCTCGTCCGGCGTGCCAAGACCCTTGACGCGGGGAATCCAGCCGCCGTTTGACGTCGGTGATGACGACGGTTTTCGGTTTCATGATGATGGAACCATAACCGGAAGCCAGCCCCGTCAAACCCGCGCGTTCACTTTCCAGTGCCCACTTTCCAGTTGACCCCGCCCCCCGCCGGGTGCATCAGTTCCGGTTGTGGAGCATCCGCTGACAGCCCTGTTCGTCGATTGCGATTCCTACTTCGCGTCGGTCGAGCAGCACCTGGATCCCGCCCTGCGCGGCCGGCCGGTGGGCGTGGCGCCGGTGATGGCGGAAACTTCGTGCTGCATTGCGGCCAGTTACGAGGCCAAGGCATTCGGCGTGAAGACCGGCACCCGGATCAGCGACGCCCGCAACATGTGCCCTGGCAGAAATGCCCGCTCGCCGGACGGCCCGCTCGAAGGCATTGTTAGGCGACGGTGAGCTTACAGGAAGCGTGGGCAAAGACACCGAACGGAAGGAAACGTGAGACAACGCGAACACCGCGCTGAATGATCAAACTCTTTGGAATATTTCACCGGTGGCCGAGCCAGTTGCCAAGCGCGTGGAAGAATTCAGGGCCGAAGGTGAATTGATAGGCGAGATAGCACTGGAAGTCCGTTGGCCCGTCAAGCGAACGGCCGGCTGAAAACAGCAGATGCTGATGTTCCGTGCAATTGATGACCGTTGCGATGTTGAACGCCGTGTCGTCACGCCCGCCGGTTTCCATCGTGGTGCGGTGGTAAACTTCAGCGCCGAGCAAAATACTCTTGATGATCTGCCGTTGCACCACCACACCGCCGAATCCCCAATTCTCATTGCCAGCGCCCGGATTGATGCCGTAACCGCCGCCGCCGTATATCGTCCAGTCACCAAAACCCTTTTGCAACCACAACGGCAGGAACGCTTGCACATGACCGCTGCCAAGTCCTTCCTGCGCGCTGCCGGAGGGAATCTCCAGCAATGGGAACACCGCGGCTTGTGGCATACTGTCAGTTTCCTGCAAGAAACGAAATTTAACGCCGAGCTCGGTGTCGCCGTAACCATAATGCGTGCCAGCGCCAGACGGCGCATCGTAAGCGAGTGGCGCGTTGAGACTAAGTTGCACATTGGGAACAACGCCATAATTCAAGTCAAGGTGGGGCGCTGTCCCGGTCCAGCCGGCGGATGTCTCGGCGTGTTGGGACGCGATGAATAATTCCCAGTGCTGGTAGGCAACCGGCTCGGGATCATCTGTCACAAACGGCGGCCCGGCCACAGCGACCGAGGGGCAGGCCAGAAAAAAGACGACCTTGAGTGCCCCGGAGAGTTTCATGCCGTGAGGATAACGAACGGAGGATCATTTGCAAGCCGTATTGGGGGGCAAGAAGATCAAGGCAACCGTCGCCCGCGACGTGTCGCCGGTCATCAAGGTGAACCGACACTCTGCGCGGCGGACCACGCCGGGGCAATGGCAACCCTAAGGTCCATGCCCCCGCGCACGCTGATTTGCTGGGATGCGGAAACCGGCCCGGCATTGAGAAACATCTCTGTCGAGGGTATCAAGGCATCTGGATTCCGCTTGATCTACCAAGAGAGCCACCAATTGCTGGGGCTGATGCCCGCCTTCAGCTTGTTCGACTGGGGTGGCCCGCGCCCGCAGACGATCTACATCCTATACAAGGATCCGCGCTGAGAAAGGCGGTGTCAATACAGTCACACGAAAGCGCTGCGCATGCCGAGCAACGGCCACCGGATCGCGAGCTGCCGCTTGCGCGGTCTGAGTGCCGACGTTGGTGCGGCCTGCGGTGCCTGGCTGAGCAGACGCATCACTCCTTGATCTTCTTCAAGTCCTCGAGCAACGACGCGAACAGCCGTTGCACCTTGCCGAGCTTCCTGGTCCGATGAATCACCTCACCGTCCTGCAATATCTCCACGACCGGAGTTTCCGCATCATCGAAGTATTCCGGGTTCTCTTTGAGAATTTTGATCACCTCCTCGCGGGAGAGCAGGGGAGAGTCGGGAGTCCTGTATTCGAGTTTCATAATGATTGCGGATTCGGTTGGATAGTGAATTCTTCTAACGCGTGCTAGTGGATGCCAAGAATTTGGGAAGAACCAGGGAAGGGACCGGTGTGATCTTGACGCGAAAACACCCTCGCCCAGAATAGTTCCTCACGCCGTCATGACAAGAAGTTTAATGTGACACTTCTTTGAGGGGATAATTGGCGCTGCGGCCGCGCCGTGCGAATGAGCGGCTCAATCAAGCCGCAAGCGCCAGATCGAACAGGAATCCGTGTCGCTGCGGGAGTTGCTTTTACTTTGCTGGCCGGTTGAACGCAAGGTGGTTTTTTGCCCGCCGGTGTGGAAAAACTCAGGGAAGTCAATTTCGACGACTTCCAGTCCCATGTAGTAGGTGCCCCTGAGCGTGGCTACGGAATCCTCGCCGAAAGCGGCGGCCAAGTGGGAGCGCAGCAGAGCGGCTTCCCTGCGGCCGAGCAGGAGGAAAGTCGGAGCCTCGCCGGAGCGCAATTTCTCGCGGAGAATCTCCGCCAGGACACTGGAATCCCATGTTTCGGCGAACACGGCCTCGGAAGCCAAACTGAGGCTATCAGGGATGTGTGTCGGGGAACAATTGATGGTGTGGTTCATTGGTTTGAAAGAGTTGAATTGCCCAACGAGGGCACCGGTAGATTAGGCGGCAAGGTGCCGGATCAAAGTGGTTTTGCGTGACTTTTTCGCCTCTTGCAAAACAGGCTTTCCCGGAACCATTGATTCAGCGCTTGCCAGATTGGGCCCCTAACCAGCGCCCTGCTCAAAAGCCGGCTAGTCGTCGTCACCAGCCAGGCTGTCATGCCGGCCGGGCTGCCGGGAGTCGGGCTCCAGCTCGTCATGCGCGCGGAACCTTGCGATAAATTCGTCGTGGCGCACCAATTCCATCCGCCCGTCGAGATGCTCGATGATGGCCGTGAGGCTTTCCACCCAGTCACCCGAATTCAGATAGTGGATGTCACCCATTTGCTTGTCATCGGGCGTGTGGATATGGCCGCAGATGATGCCATTGCATTGCTTGTGGCGGGCCAGATCCTGCAACAGCTCTTCGTAGCGATCCACAAAGCACACCGCCGACTTCACTTTGGCCTTCACCATCTTGCTGAACGAAAAGTACTCCTTGCCGCGCCACGCCCGCCACAGATTGTAATACCGGTTCACCTGCAGCAGGAAATCATAGCCCACCGAACCGAGCGAGGCGAGCCATTTGTGGTTGGTCGAGACACTGTCGAATCCATCGCCATGAACGACGAGATAACGCTTTCCGTTGGGTGACACGTGGATATGCTCCTTGAGAAACCGGAGCCGTCCGAAGGCCAGCGGCAGCAAGCGCTCCAGAATGTCGTCATGGTTGCCTCGCAGGTAGATCAACTCGGTGCCGTCATGCTCGGTCATCTTGAGCAGCTTGCGGATCACCCGGCTATGGCTGGAGCGCCAACGCCCGCCGCGCCGCAGCGCCCAGCCGTCAATGATGTCGCCGTTGAGTACCAGCTTGCGGCATCGGATGTGCTTGAGGAACTCGACGACCTCATCGGCCTTGCTTTCGGCCGTGCCCAGATGAATGTCTGATAAAAACACGGTCAGGCAGGAGCATTTCAGCCGCTTGCCGCCCGGCCGTGGTTGCTTGAGCAGCACTTTGCCGGTCAAGGCAACCCCGTTCACGTCCGGTGAAAAGGTGTCTGTAGCAATTTCAATCTCCATACGAAGTTGGCGGAAGCGCCACCGGCCTCCTGACCACTACAACATTCGCCGATGGAGCGCCGCACTCCCGGCTTGGTGACAAGTTTGTCACCCGGAGAACCCACACCGCCCAGCCGCCAAAGTGGCAAATCCATCACACCTGACCTGTTCCGGCCGGGCAGGTATGGGAAGTCTTCATGGCATCTCCGGCAGGATCGGCGGGATTGTCACCCGATAGGAACGGGTCATTGCCGGGACCTTCTTTTCCACGCGGTGAAGGTCCATGCCAACCAATCCATCAGCCAGGTGTGGGGCGGTCCGAACTCCGGCATCAATGGCGGCAACGACGGGGGCAAGGGAAATGCCGACACCCCCGGCGTCCTCAAGCTTCAGTGCGAGGGTCACGACGTGCGCTATCCGCAGCGCCTCACGTAAGCATCGATGGGATACCAATAGGCGGCGCAAAACCGCTCCAGCGCCGCCGCCGACTCAGGCGAAGGGGTCGCCCCCGCCGCCACAACCAGCGTCCATTGCGTCACCGGGAAACCCCGGGGGCCTGCTTGTGATTTCGTGATCTCAGCCATTCCAGTTCGATACCTTTCACCTCATACATTACGGATTTTACGGGAAACGTCACGGGAGGCGAGGGGATTTTCGCCGGGTAACCGCTACTACGAACGCCGCCTGCTGCCAGTGTTCCAGCATGTGAATGATTTCGGGGATGTTTCCGCTGAAGTCCCCGCCGTCCCAATGAAACGTGGGATCGGATGCATCACCGACGTATAGGTTGTAGAAGGACATTTTGAATGTAGGCCGCATTCTCCGTCATTTGCATGGCGCAAGCGTGGGTTTCAGCGGAGAATTGACGGGCATGTTGTTGGGAGTTCATTGTTGGCAGATGTAATGTTCGGGTTGGATGCTGGCCTCACCCTGCCAGCGGTAAGCGACAAGCGGACCGCCTGTGGCGGCGGAGTGGTCGAGACAGGCGACGTTGTGGCGCTCGGGGCGAGCCGGTGAATCGGCTGGCTTGAAGTAGTGGCCGAAAAACACGGGCCGCGCGCCTCGCAATGGCTGTAATTTCATGTTATTTGACTTTGCAGTCATGAATCAATTCGACCGATTATTCTCCCTTTCGGGGCTATCACTGGATCGGCTCCGCACTTTCCTGCGGGTGGCCGAGGCTGGCAACCTTTCCAAGGCCGCTCAGGGCGATGTCACGAAGCAGTCACAATACTCCCGCCAAATCAAGGAACTCGAATCCTATTTCGGTGTGGCATTGACGCGCCGGGTCGGCCGTCGGATAGAGATCACTCCTGAGGGAAGGCAACTTGCCCTGGTGATTCGTCGCCAGTTCAGTGAGATGGACGACTTCCGGGAATCCATGTCTGGCCGCAGTGTGAACGTCCGGTTTGGTTCACAGGGCAGTGTCATTGATTGGCTGATGGTGCCGCGGTTGTCCGGGGTTCGCGCAGCGCTTGGAAAAGCGATGGTTGAACTGGAGCAGATGCGCAGTGCCGATGTGGTTCGGTCGGTGGAAGACGGTCGTCTCGACTTCGGAATCGTCCGCGACGATGCCGTACCAGCGGAAATGAAACGTTGGCGGTTAGGAGTTGTAGGTTACTCCCTATTTGCAACGAAGGCGCACTGGAAAGGGCAGACCTCGGTGGAGAAGATAATTGATAGAGTGCCCTTTGCAGAACTTCTTTCCGGTGGGCAGTTCACTGACCGCTGGCACCAGTGGCTTGCCTCCCAACGTCTCGTGCCACAGGTGTTTGCCCGGGTCTCATCGTTCACCGACCTTGCCATGGTTGTGAAAGCCGGCCATGCCGCAGCCGTGCTACCTGATCTTGCTGCAATCGATTTTGATCCCAAACACTTCAACCAACATTCGATTCCAGCCCTGAGGCAGCGGACGCTGGTATTGATAGCGAACGCCCGTAGTCTGGAACGATCCGGTATTGCGGCCAACGTCGCCGTGAAACTGACTGCTCTGCTCAAGCTGAGTTGAACCGACCTGAGCAGAAATACTTTACAGACGCCTCGCGAACGAGGTTGCTTGAGCGTGGATTTCTCACCCGAAAAACAGTCGAATTTCTCAACAAATCAGCTCGTAATTTGCTGGTATTTTGCCCCGATTTTTCATTAGATTCGCACATGAAAAACGAGCTGCAAAATTGGTCGCTGACCGAGGGAGGAATTGGAATGGAAGAGACTTTGAGCCCGAAGGTTTCCGAGGTCATTGCCGCGCTGGAGGCGATCCGCATCTTCACGGGCTTCATCGCTGATCGGAATCAATCGGCGGGCATGGCGCTTGGTCACCTGGGCCGTGATTTCGATGTGGGTTTCGCCGATGTTCTCCCATGTCAGTTTTTCCAGCTCGCGGAGCCGCACGCCGCCGAAGATGGCAACGGCAAACCCGATGGCGCAACCCGGCGAGGTGGCCTCCGCGGCTTTCAGGACGGCGCCAGCCGCCTCGGGGGTCAGGCATTGGATCTCGGTGTCGCGGGATATTCTCACAGGTTCCAGCGCGTCGAGCACCTCCGCCTTGCACCATGTTCTGGGCGGCGACGCGCACCAGCGCCAGAACGCGCCAAGGCTGATTTGGCTCGCTTTTCTGATGGATGGCGTGCGGGGTGCCAGAACCTCGTCGATTCCGGTGCTGGTGATGTCTGACAGCGTGCGGTCATGCAGCGGTGCAAGGACGCGGTTCAGGTGGTGCCGGTATCCTCTGAGCGTGTCCTCCCTCAACCCGTCCCTGGTTTGCAGGAACAGCGGGACGGCCTCGCCAAACGTCTTCGACGCAGCCCGGTCGGCATGCTGGGCCGCGTATAGTTTGGCGGCATCCAGCACGCTCCCCGCCCCCGCCAGCACCTCCAGCGCCCTCGCCAGCATTTTCGCGCCGTCCACAAGGCCGATCTTCCAGGGCTCCAGAATCTCCCGTGCCTCATCGGCCTGCATGGCGAGGCGGGGAGCGATGATGGCCGAGGGCTCCGGGGAACCGGTGAGCTTTTCCAGATAGGCGCGTGCGGCATCCCGGGTCTTGTGCCATGATCTCATGCGCTTGCCGTCCGGCGAGAGTGACGCGGGTATTGTCACTTTCCAGCGCTCGCGGGATTTGTCATAAGCCGGTGGTGTTGCGGTTCTTCGTGGCATGGCACTTGGGGGTGAAAATGTGCCCGAATGTGCCAGGAATGGGGGGTATGTCAATGGATTTCAGGAATTTCAGGAATTTCAGGTAATGAGATAAAGGAATCCTTGTATTTACGTATGTTGGGCAACCACGTACACTTGCTGCTGGAGGTGCCGCCGATGGCCGCAGGGGGCTTGTCGGACAACGAGTTGCTGCACCGGTTGCGAGCCATTTACAACCGTGCTGTGGTGGATGGGGTGGCGAAGGAATTGGCGGAATTGCGGCAGAGCGTCAAGGACG
>Ga0118677_10004454_pt1 | contig 25496 bp, 23 predicted proteins | sample AliMusrvi5mmetaG_FD_86154 | JGI IMG/M metagenome (GOLD analysis project Ga0118677, IMG submission 86154)
CCCACATCGTGGCCCACGAACTTTCGCATGGCCTGGGCCCGCACAACATTACCGTGAATGGCCGCGCGACCACGGTGCGGCAGGAGTTGAAAGATCTCTATAGCGCCATCGAGGAGGCCAAAGCGGATGTCACCGGATTGTTCATGCTCCAGCACCTGTACGATCGCGGCCAGGCGTTCAAGGGCTCGAAAGAGGACGCCGAACGGCAGCTATACACGACGTATCTGGCGTCGTCGTTCCGCTCCGTGCGGTTCGGCATCAAGGAAGCGCACGGCAAGGGTATGGCGCTGCAGTTCAACTATCTGCTGGATAAAGGTGCGGTGCTGGTTCGCGCAGATGGGCGCTTTGAGATCGATTTCAAGAAGATCAAACAGGCCGTCACCGATCTGACGCACGATCTGCTGACCCTCGAGGCTGAGGGCAACTACGATCGCGCGAAAGAGATGTTGACCAGGTATGTGGAGATCAGGCCCGCCATGGCGAAGATGCTGGCAGGCCTCGAAGCTATTCCGACGGATGTTTGGCCGCTTTAGCGGCCTCTTTGTTCACCTTGCGCGCCGCCATGGCGTGCTTCAGATCAGGCCAGAATTCTTTGATCACGTTGGAGAAGGCATCCGTGCCGATCGCGGTCAGGAACTTCTGCGTGTTGTCCTTCACGTTTCGCTGGTCGGGCAGGTAGGTATTGGAGATCGCCGTCGAAGCTGCATTACCCACAATCTCCGAGAAGTTGAAGCGCAGCGTGTTGCGGTCGGTCTTGGTCACGAAGATTCGCGTGAGCGCGTACTTCAAACGGTGGCCGCCCGTGCCGCCGCCAGCTCCAATGCGGAAATAGCGGGGGTCTTCGCGGAATAACGCCGGAAGAGTGCCTTCCGCCAGCATGTTGCCGATCGACTGATCCGCATATCCGGTGATGAACCGGTGTCCGAAGCCCTTCATCCCCTGTCCGAAGCCCGGATTCTGGTTCGAGAGCTGTCCGATCCCGCTGAAAAACCCGGACAGGAAATAGACAGGATAGTCGAACGAGTCCTTGGCGGCAATCGTGATCTTCTGTTTCGCGGTGATCGGCTCGAAAGGAATCGTGCCATCCGCAGTGCGATAGTTCGGCAAAACGCCGGCGACTCGTTTGTCGATAGCTTCATGCGCCGTTGCCGGGGTGGCCGTGGGTTCGTCTACTGCCGGTTGGGCCATCAGGCCGCACGAACAGAGTGCTGTTAACCAGCAGAGAGAATAAAATTTCATCGGTTTATATTTGATGCCTCGGAACGCTGGAAGGTTACATCGGTTAGCCCGGGAGCGTTGGCCAAAACAGGGTTTAAATTGTTACAATTTAAGTATACTAGTGCGCACCTGCCTCTTGCTTTTCTTGCCTCTGTCCCTGTTCGGACAACTCTCCGTCAAACTGAAGCCGGAGACCGTCCGCGAATTCGACAAATACGTCAACGCCTCGGAAGCCTCCATGGAAAAACGCTGGAGTGGCGAATTACCCTTTCTTTTCATGGACGAACAGCCAGCCGACAAGGCCGGAGCGCGATCCGGGGATGTGTTTATCCGCCAGCTTTCGCCCAAAGGCGGCCGTAAAGTCTCCGGTGGGATCATCCACGATTGGAGCGCCGGCACCTTTATAAAGGGCGCCACCCTCGAACAGGCCACCAGCCTCATCACTGACTTCAACCGCCACAAAAAGGTGTATCCGGAGGTCGTAGAGTCGTACGTCAAGCTCAGAAACGGCAACGTAAGCCGCGGATTTCTCCGTCTGGCGAAGAAAAAAGTGTTAACTGTTGTGCTCAACTCCGAATATGAGGTGCGAACCACACAGATCAGCCCTACCCGCGCCTACACGGTCTCCCACAGCATCAAAATCAACGAAATCGATGACGCCGGCACCAAGACCGAGCGGGAACTTCCCGCCGGTGAAGGCCACGGCTTTTTGTGGCGGCTGAACGCCTATTGGCGCTTTGAAGCCACGCCCGAAGGCGTCTATGCCGAATGCCAGGCGATCACTTTGACGCGCGATGTTCCCAGCGGACTAGCCTGGATGATCAATCCGTTTATCCAGGACATGCCCCGCGAATCCCTGAGAAATACGCTGGAAGCGACCCGCGCGGCGCTAGCCCGCTAGCGCTCCAACCTCATCTCCCGCACACAAAGCGCGTCATTGGGCTTGACGCCGGAAAACACCAACGCCATCTTTTCGCCGTCAATCCACTTCGCGGGCAGACGGTACCCGTGCGTCCCGCCCAAGCCCCAGTCCTCGGTGTGAAACGCCTCGGTCCAGGGGCCCCAGACCTGTGGCGCATCGTACAATCCCCATCCGCCCTGATGGTTGTAGCCCAGAGCCAGCAGGTACCTCCTCAGTCCCGGATGATAAACCACATCCGACCGCTGGCAGTGTCCGGCGAAAACAAAGGCCGCTCCGCGCTTTGACAGATCGTTGGTCCAGACACCTTCGCGCACAAAAAACTCGTAAGCCTCGCGATCGCGGATCCGCTGCTTCGGTGCGCGCGCCAGCACCAGCCGGTCGCTCGACTCGTACGCGCTCGCGCCGTCCTCCGAATATGTGTACACGTAATCGTCTGCCGCCCCGGCGTAATTGCGGCCGTAATTGACGAATGTGGGAGAGGCGAAACTTTCCGTCAGCTTGAACCCCCACTGCCACGTCCGCCCGTGATCGTTAGACCACGCCAGCTGCGCATTCCCGGCGTTGCGGACCCACATGTACAGAACGCCATCCACCATCAGCATCCCGCTGGCCTTCAATCCGCGCGCTCCATTGCCGGTGCGCTCGCCCGTCGACGACCGGATGTTCACTCCGCGAAACGCCGCCATCGCGCCTTCCACAAACGCGAAGCCCAAGCTGAGTTTCTTGTCCACGAACGGCTCGAAGCCGAACCCGTCGCCATAGGCGGTGTACTGACGGTCATCATCGCCCCAGGTGATAGGCCAATTGTCGCTATCGATCGCTGCCCGCGCGATCGAACTCGCGGGGGCAAATGTCACTTTGCGAATCACCGGACTCGGCGCCCGCGTCCGCATCAGCGGCTCGAAGACATAGCGGTAGATCGGACCGAAAAAGCCGTCATTTGGGCCGCCGGCCGGCATCGCATCGCCATTGCGTACGACTACCAAATCCATGCTCGGCACCGCCAGCACCACACGGTGCCCGGCACCCGCACCGCAGTAGGCATCGCGCGGAACCGCAGGCCAGACGCCATCGTGATTGGTCCACCAGGCGAGGCCGGACGCCGGAGCGAAGGCGCCTTCCTTTGCGCGGTCGCGCACGGGCATCCCGGCGAACCGAGTCATCTGGTCCACCAGTTTCGCGTCGACCAGTTGCCGCCCGTTCCACTCGCCGCGGCGCAGCATCCACTCGGCCACGCGCGCCGTCGCCCGCGCGGAAAACGATGCACCTCCCCAATTCGCGTACAGCTTGAGCCCGTCGACCTCATAGCCCTTGGAGTAGCCGATGTCCCACTCCCGCGCCGGCACGCCCAGGGGCTCCATCACCTGCTTGGCCATCGCCGATTTGATATCGGTGCCCAGCGCTGCTGTCACGGCGTAGGCCAGCGCGGCCATTCCCGGATTACTGTAATGGCCCTCTTTCCCCGGCTCAGAGATCACCGGCGCCTGATGGATCGCAATCGAAAACGGGTCCGGCTCGCGCCGCCAGAACGCACCTTTCCAGCCGGGCAGTTTGTCGTGCGGAAACTGATCCTGCTCGGCGTCTTCGATGCCCGAGGTGTGGGTCGCCAGCATGCGGATGGTGATCTTTGCTTTTTGGGGATCGGCGCGCCACGCCGGGATGAACTTCGAGGCCAGGTCGTCAGGCCGGATTACACCGGCGTTCATGGCCAGCAGCAGCGACGTGCCGCCCACCAGGGCCTTCGCCATGGATGCCGTGCCGTGAGGCTTTTCGGCGCTCCAGCCGGGCGCGTACCATTCGTAGACGATCTTGCCGTGCTGCATCACCAGCAGCCCGGTTGTGTGGCGGGCCGCAAGTGCGTCTTTCCAGGCCGCGTAATCCTGCGCCTGCGCCGCTGCGGCGAACAACACGAGTGCGATCAGTCTCATCGAAGAAGTATTTGAAACGGACAGGCGAAACCGCCTGTCCCACCATTTAGCTTAACTTCTTCATCAGATTCTGGTAGCTCAGCTTCGCCGCCGCTACCGAATCCGCGCCATTCTGCCCGGCATTATCCTGCTCAATCACGTAATGCTTCAACCCGGCTAGCTTCGCTTGTTTGAAGACCGGACCGTAATCCACATCGCCTTCGCCCACCGGGCACAGCTTCGCCAGCTTCCGCCGCTCTGCCGGAGTGGCGTTCTTAGGTGCGCTCTTGATGCCTGTCGCGTCCTTCACATGCCACAGCTCAAAGCGGCCGGGAGTCTTCTTGAACAGCTCGACCACGTTCTCACCTGCCACAGTCGCCCACCCGATATCGAGCTGCATCGCCACCGTCGCCGGATTGGTTTCTGCGAGCAGCACATCGTACATCTTCAGCTTGCCGCCATCCAGATATTCGAACTCTTCGGTATGGTTGTGGATCAGCATCTTCATGCCGAACTTCTTCGCGATGTCGCCGTGCCTGTTGATCTCTGCCGCACGCCGCTTCACCGATTCCACGGTTGGCTTGCCGGGCGCCTGCCGTGCCCCGCGGATCTCGATGTACTTGATGCCCATGATCTGGAAGCCTTCCAGTTCCTTTTCCAGATTCGGACCCTCGGTAGCGCCCGCATGCGTGCTCGGCGCCGTCAGCTTGTACTTATCGAGCAGTGCTCGAAAGGCCTTCGGCTCCATCTTGCCGTAGCTGGTGGGCTCCACTTCCTTGTAGCCGATCGCCGCCACCTTTGCCAGCGTGCCCTCAAAGTCCTTGTCAAGGAACTCGCGCACGGTATACAGCTCCAGCCCGATCTTCTTCTTCCACGCCGACGACGCGGCCGCCTCGGCCAGCACGCCCGAGCCGCCGATCACCGCCAGGCTCTTTAAGAACGTGCGCCGTCCCTGTGTCATCTCAAAATTCATGCTCATGCCTCGCTCACCTTTCCTGAAACCCGGTCCCACTTCATTTTCTTGCCGCGCCTGTACGCCATGTTCCCCAAGTGCGCCGCGCCCGCGGCAAAGTGCCCTTCGGAGGCATTTTCGCGGCTCGGTTTGCCTTCGCGAATCGAATCGATAAACAGCTCGTAATGCTCCAGCCCGCGCTCCAGGGTAACTTCTTTCGCCGGCTTCTGCTCGCCGCGCGGCGCCTTGCCTTCCTTGAAGCCCAGCGACTCGAAATACTTCGCCTTCATGTCCTTCGTCCAGCCGTTCAGGCCGTAGGATTCCACGGGCGACTGCGGCGGTTCGTAGTCCACCATCAGTTCGCCGCGCTTGCCGAACGACATGGTCGCCTCGGTGCCCATCACCGTGATCGGACTCCCCTGCGCGCCCGCATTGCACAGGTTCACGTACATATCCGTGACGAACGTATCGTACTCGAACACAGCGCTCAACACGTCGGGCACGCTGCGGCCGTCCTTGAACTTGTAGATGCCACCCTGCGCCACCACCGAATTGGGCCCCTCCACGCTCATCATTTCGTGGAGCGAGGTCAGCAGGTGCACCCACAGGTCGGTTGCCACGCCGCCCGAATACTCCCACCAGCAGCGCCAGCGGAAGAAGCGCTCGGGACTGTACGGAATCTTCGGAGCCTTGCCCAGGAAGCGCGCCCAGTCGATCGTCTCTGGCGATGCATTGGCGGGAATCGGGTAGACCCACGCGCCGCCGGGCGAGTTGCGGTGATTCACCATCCGCACCATTGAGATCTTGCCCAGCGCACCATCGCGAACCAGCTCTTTGGCCTTCTGGATCCACGGCGACGTCTTGCCCTGGCTCCCTACCATCACCAGCTTGCCCGACTTTTTCTGCGCCTCGATGACGGACTTACCCTCGTCGATCGACCACGTCAGAGGCTTCTCGCAATAGACATGTTTGCCGGCCGCGAGTGCATCGAGAACGATGCGCACGTGCCAGTGATCCGGCGTCGCCACCGTCACCGCATCGATGTCTTTGCGCGCCAGGACAGCGTGATAATCTTTGGTGGTTTCAATGCCGGGGATCGTCTCCTTGGCCCACTCCAGGTGGCCATCGAAGAGGTCGGCGACGATCAGTGGCTTCACGCCCGGAGTCTTGCGGAACGAATCGATCAGGTACGATCCGCGGATTCCCGCCCCGATGTATCCCATCGCAATCTGGTCATTCGGTTTCGCCGCCATGAGGACCGGCTTCGGCCCGGCCAGCTTGTAAACGGTGAGGGCGGAGGCTGCAAATTGTCTTCGGCTGATATGCATACTGTGTTAACAATATCACTCCGCGATGTGTACTATAAATACCTGAGGAGGAGACAATGGCCGAAAACAAAACCGTACCAACCAAGGTGAGTGTGAAGTCGTTTATCGAGACGCTGCCCGATGCAGAGAAGCAAGCCGGCTCGAAGGCGCTGGTGAAGATCATGCAGCGCGTCTCGGGCGAAAAGCCGGTCATGTGGGGCCCCGCGATCATCGGCTTCGGCTCCTCTCATTACAAGTACGAAACCGGCCGCGAGGGCGACATGCCCGTCATCGGGTTTTCTCCGCGCAAAGCCGCGTTTGCACTGTACGGCGCGACCAAAGGTGACGGCGCCAAAGCGCTGCTGCCGAAGCTGGGCAAGCACTCAGGAGGCAAGTCCTGCCTGTATATCAAGAAGTTGGCGGATGTGGACCAGAAGGTGCTCGAAGAGCTGCTCACGCACTCCGTGGCCGCAGCCAAACACTAAGCATGATGCCACATAGTTTTCGCCAAGTTGCATTCAGCTCAGTCACGAGACTCCGCAAATCGTGGGGCAGGCGGTTTCGCCTAATGCCACACAGTTTTTGCGAACAATCGAGACTGGACCGTCGAAATCGTAGCGCGGACACTCGTGTCTGCCGTGTCCCGACTCGTCGGGACACGTTCTTCTGTCTCGACATGAGTGTCGAGACGGCACGCAAGAGTGCGCGCGCTACAAACCACGAAAGCGATGCGGCATCAAGCCCTATGCCTGCACCACGCCAACCGGCGGCCGCGACCGCCACCGCCCGCGCGTGAAATCGGGAAAATCTTCACTCCGGCTGCGGTTCGCAATCGACCGCTCGCTCAGCGCTGTCACCGCCGATAGCGCCGCCGCATCGTAAACGTCCATGTCCGGAGCCTCTCCGCGCGTCAGGCACTGCAGCAGCCGGTAGTTCAGAATGAAATCCATTCCGCCGTGTCCGCTGCCGCGCGCTTTCTGCTCCAGTTCGCGCCACAGCGGATGCTCCCACTCCTTGGCGTAGGCCTCGATCAGGTCCTCCCAGCTGTCACCCTTGGATTTGCCTTCCACGTGAATGCGCGCAGTCGGATACTTCTCGATCAAGCCCAGCGTCCCCTGCAACAGAATCTTCCTGCTGTAAGGCCGCGGCGAACTGGTGTTATGCACCGCAAGAATCGTCTGTCCGGCGCGTGTACGGATGAGCGAAGACACCACGTCGCCGCGCTTCACGTCGAGCTTCGCCTGCGGACTATCCTTGCCGAACTTCTTCGCCGCAAACAGATTCAGCCCGGCGGAGATCGATGACATCGACACCATGTGGTCAAACAGGTTTCCGCGGTTGATGTTCATGGTCATCGCCACCGGCCCCAACCCGTGCGTCGGATACAGATCGGCGTTGCGCCGCATCGAATGGTTCAGCCGCCACAGCCCTTCGCCGTTGCCGGCCCACATGATGCCGCGCAGGTCGTGCAGATAGCCGCACTCGGCGTTGATCAGGTCGCCCAGCAGCCCTTTCCGTACCATGTTCAGCGCCATCAATTCGACGCGGTCATAGCAGCAGTTTTCGAGCTGGACACAGTGGCGGCCGGTCGCCTCCGAGGTCTCGACAAGCTCCCAGCACTCCTCGATGGAGGTCGCCGCCGGCACCTCAGTAGCCGCGTGCTTGCCCTGCTTCATCGCCTCCACGCACATTTTGACGTGCCATTCCCAGGGCGTCGCAACATAGATGAGATCCAGGTCTTCGCGTGCGCACAGGCGCTTGTAATCGAGTTCGCCCTTTGTGTAGATCGCCGGCCGCGGCTGACCGGCCTTCTCGACGAGGTTCTGGGCATTTTCGGCCTTGCTCGCTACCACGTCACAGACGGCCTTGAGTTCCACTTCGGGCAGCTTCAAAAGGTTCCTTACGTGGCCGGTTCCGCGGCCACCTACGCCGATGAACCCGATCCGAACCTTCGTCATCTTCTTCTGTTGTGCGTGGGACGTGAAAGCCGTCCCCAGGCTGGCCGCAACCGCCGTGCAGCCCTGAAGGAATTCCCTACGTGCGATCGACCCGGACATTCGCTAGCTCCTTATACGCTCATCATACGCTCCTGAGAGATTACTTACATGGGCCCTGACTTTCAGCGCCGCCCGCCTTGTCCGGCCGATTCACGAACGGCATGATACAGGTATGACCAGGTCGAAGATTGCCATCAGTTTGCCCAAGGATCAACTTGCGAGAGTTCACCGCGAAGTTCGGGCCGGACGAGCCGATTTGGACTTTTCAAGTGCCCGCGGGCGTCGTGGGACAAGCCTGGCGCGATGGCCACGTTCAGGTTACCCTGGGGCGTTTCTTGCGGAGCGAGGAAGTGGAGATTATTCCTCTTGATGCGCAGCTTGCCCGCTCTTGTGGAGAACTCTGCGGCGCCACAGGCTCGACGGACATTATCGGAGCTTCGGTGGTGATTCTTGCCAGGGAGCGGCGAGACCCGATCGTTACCAGCGATCCGAATGACCTGCGGCGTCTGGATCCGTCAGCCCAGCTAATTCCCGTCTAATCCGCAATCCACAACCATCAGAGGCCTTCCTACTCATCTGGAGAAAGGTGAGCCTGTTGTAGAGGTTCCGGCCGGAATTCCGTGCTTTCCTGGCACGATCACAGTGCCGACGGCCAACTCCACCCGCCGAATGAACTTCACGGGACTGCCCTCCTGGCTGAATTCCGCAATGCCGGCGGGCGGAAGGCGGAAGTTGACTTCGCGGAATGGTCCGGACTTAAGCCGCCCCAACCTCAACTTCGATAAGCCGGGTGACATGCCGCCAACCGGAATACCATGCTCGATGACCTCGGCCGTTTCACGCAAGGTGAGGCCTTGCGAGAAACCGGACGCATCGCGTCGAACCCGGCTTCAAGAAAGACGGTTGAGCTTGTTAACGATCCCCCGGCAATCCTCGTCTACACCGTTGCATGACAGCGGCAGGCACACACGTGGACGCGCCGGACTTTGAACAGGCCGTATTGCACCACCAGCCGCGCATCTTCCGCTTCGCACTGGCTTCGCTCCGCGACCGCGATGCCGCCGAAACCGTGACGCAGGATTGCCTGCTGCGGGCCCACAAAGCGTGGCCGGAGTTCCGGGGCGAGGCCAGCGTGCACACCTGGCTCATGCAGATCGCGGTGAATCTGGTGCGTGACGCTGCCCGCAGCCGGCGATTTCAGTTCTGGAAGCGAGCCGATATGTCGGATGCGGATGCCGCGGCGTGGATTCCCGACCCGGCACTGTCGCCTGAAGCAAGAGCCCTGGCCCGGCAGCAGATCGAGGCCATCTGGTCAGAGTTGGGCAGCCTGCCGGAGAGGCAGCGCACCGTCTTCCTGCTGCACTTCGTGGAAGAGATGACCGGCCCGGAGATTGAGGCGGCAACCGGAATCAGCAAAGCGGCGGTGAAGGTTCACCTGTTCCGCGCGGTCCATAAGCTCAGAGAGAAACTCGGAGACAAGAGATGAGCGTGCATTTAACGGAAGAGCAGATCACGAGCTGGCTGATCGGCGAGCGGGAACGCGAGTATCACGTCCATCAGTGCCCGGATTGCTCCGAAAAGATCGAAGCCGCGCAGCAGGCCTTTGCGAACTTCCGGGAAGCGATCCCACGGTTGCGCCCCAGGACGCAGCGTGCGCTCTTCCCCGCCCTGGCCACCGCCGCTGCATCGCTCGTGTTGGCTGCCATCCTATTGCACCATCCACAACCAACCGTCGAACAACCGTTCTATCAAATCCCGTTCGTCGCTCCCCCGGCGCCGTACGAGAGAACTGAAATCCTGCGCATGGAACTACCGGTGGCGACACTCACTGCCGCAGGTTTCGATGTGCAGCCCTACGACCCCGCGGCCACCATCCCCGCCGACGTCTTAGTCGGTCAGGACGGCCGCCCACACGCGTTCCGCTTCGTGAATATCAGCAAGTAAGGAGAACACCTATGAAACTACTACTAACCACCCTGCTAGCCTCAATCGCGGCCTTTGCCCAGCCAGCGCCGGGAAATGTTGGCCAAAGCAATCCCGTAGCCGGCAAACCGTTTTCAGGCGTCGAAACCCGCCGCACCACGCAAATCCTCGGCGACGGGACCCACATCGATAAGTCCGATACCAGCAACTATTACCGAGACGCTCAGGGCCGCGCCCGCTCCGAGAGCAAGACCAAAGCGATGATCTACGACCCCGTAGCCGGCGTCCAATACAGCCTCAATCTCGCGAACAGGAGCTACACCAAAACGCTTATCGATCCGCACTCCGGAACTCACTCCATTGGAGCAATCGGCGACAACACCTGGTGGAGCCATTCCTCGACGAGCAGCAGCGGCACGCCAGCGCAGGCCAACAGGGTTTACACGACGACCTTTAACGGACAGCCCGTCTCCGTCGCGAAGCCGGTTGTCGAAGACCTGCAGCCACAGACCATCAATGGGATCTACGCGAAAGGCAAACGCACCACCACTGTCATCCCGCAGGGCGCCATCGGCAATGATCGCGACTTCAGAATCATCAACGAGCAGTGGACCTCGGATGATCTACACGTCCTGGTAAAGAGCGTCAACACCGACCCGCGTTTCGCCAACTCCAGCTATGAACTGACGAACATCGTGCAGGGTCCGCCCGATCCAGCGCTGTTCCAGATCCCTGGCGACTTCAGGCAGGGCACAGCCCCCGCCAACCCCATGATGCAGCCGCAACACACCACTCACCATGAATAGCCAGAGAAGTACAACGGCCGGGCGGCGGTGGCTGGCGACGGGGCGATTCAGGAAACCAGCCGGTTGAACCGGAACGGCCGGACGGCGACCGCAACCCTGGATTTTCCGCCAGTATTCTGCGCGTCCCCACCCGCCAGAAGGTAGGCCTCAGTGAAGCCCACCATCATGAAGAACAGGGGGACGAGGGTATCCCCCATGAATACAGTGGCGATGGAAAATCCAAAGCCGATATAGAGGCCGAAGAGGTTGAAACTCAGAGACGATCCGGGCGGACGAAGTGGCGCCGACCTCATTCCGTTGCGATACAGGCGGGTGGACTGGATGACGATGATCAGGAACAGCGAGGTTGTGGCCAACGTGCCATGCTGTAGTGCAAGCAGCAGGTAATAGTTGTCGATGGAGGGCATGCCGCCGACCTTCGGCCATCCGTTTCTCCCCCAGCCGAGCCAGGAATGCTGGAAGGCGATGTCCATGTACTTGTCGATGAGTTCCTTGCGGTAGGCAGCGGTCTCCTGGGAGTCGGACTTTGCTTGAGCCCGGCCAACCGAGGCGTAGGTGTAAAACGAAATGGCGATGGGGATGCCCACGACGAAGATGCTGGATAGAGCCAGAACCGCCCGTTTCCTGGGGTTCCTGCCCTGGCCGATCAGCGAGAACAGCCAGGCGAGCAGCGTTCCCAACTGCGGTCCGCGAACCCAGGTCAGGATGAGGCCCAGGATCGTCCACCCTGTGAGGACCTGCGACTTGGTAAAGTTCCCGATTTGAAAACGCCGGAAATTGCGCTCCCAGTGGTTCGACGCGTCCAGCCAGCTTTGTAGCCGGATGGCGAACATAAAGACGACGCCGGCGAGAATGGCATGGCCGTACGGGCCCGCAACGCGAGCCAATCCGTAGCGGAATGTGGTGACCCAGCCGTCTCCCTGGCCGGGAAAGAACGGGTCGAGAAGCCGCCGGTACGGGTTATAGGCGAACTTCGACTCGTAGATGGTAAGGACGATGACGAACGAGGCCGACAGGACAATGTTGCGGAGGAATCGCACCCGCAAGCCCGAAGGCTCAATGATGGCTTTGGCGAGGACATACGGTAGCAGTCCGCCGGCGGTGACGTCGAAGATCAGATTCTGCGCGTCCGCGAAGCCGGCATTGATGAACTCCGAGACGCCGATGAGAGTGAGCAGGAACGCGACCAGTAAGTCCATCGCGGAGAAGCGATAGCCTTTGAACCCGCGCACGACGAACACCGCCGCAATCGGGAGGATGGCGGCCTGTTGGAAAGTGGGATCGGGAAGGCCGGGCAAGGGCCAGCGGCACCAGCAGGGGAGGCCCAACAACACCGCAACGTAGATATCGACAAAGGCATCCCGGTACGACTTGCGCACGATCCAGATGATGGACGCTATAGCTCCCAGGATGACGATGGCTGACATGGCGTCCGGTGATCAGGGACTTCGGCGGCGGTACAGCCGAACCTCGTAGTTTTCGTCGCGGAACTCCTGCATCCCCAGGAAAGGAGGAATGCGCGTGGAGGGAGAGGGCATGGCCTCGCCCGTGACGGCCCAGTCGCCACCAATGGAGGCGATGGCGGCGGGGAGGCCGTCAGGCCGAATCAGCAGCGCAGTGATGCCGCGCTTCTCCGCCGGCGTCATCACACCGAGATAAGTGGGTGTGAAGATGCTCGTGGCGGTTCTCTTTGCGGGGTAATAGGCCTTGAAATCCACCACAGCGGAATCCGCAGGGGACAGGCTGCTTTCAACAAAGCTATCCAGCTTCGCGGGGTCGCGCTCCGTCCAATTCGCTGCGATCGTCACCAGCCGGACCGGCAATCCGGCCAGGCACGCCACGGCCACCAGAGCCACCACGGCTATCCTGAGGCTGCGCGTTACGCCATCCCATTCGGAGTCACAGTAGGCCGCCAGGGCGGCAATCAGCGGGAGATAGACCATCCAGTTGTAATATAGCGGATATTTGGCGGCGCATTGCAGGGCAGCCGGCACCAGCAGCGCGAAGGCCACGCTGAAAACGAGCGGGCTCGACTGCCACTTCATCAGGTGACGCCTTCCCGCAATGAGCAGCAAAGCCGCTGCCGCGAGCAGCAGCAATCCGCTTTTATCGGCAGTATAGATCCGGGGTAGCTGAGCGATCTTGGATACTATGCTTTGGCCGATGACACCGACGGCAGAGGTGGATGCACGAAATGCCTGCCAGACGCCGTGGGACCAGAAGAGGAGGAAGAGCGTAAGTCCGCCCGCAACCAGTCCGCCGAGCAGCGCCAGACCCGGGCGCAGCGCTTCCTGGCGACGGAACAGGGTAATGACCATGACAAAGAGCAACGCTCCGGGAATGAGTTGGAGGCCGGCGATCGGCATGGCGGCACCCAGAAGCACCAGGGCACCGGCCCGATAGATCGAGGGCGAAGGCGACCACGCGAGGGCCGCCAGTACTGCGATCACCATTCCCATCACATCGTAGCGGCCCATGCGGAAGGAAAACATGATGCAGTGCCCGCACAGAATCAACGCCACCGCCATGAGCTTCCACCGGGTCTGGCGGACGTGAAGGCGGCGCTCCAGAAATTCCCAGAACAGGATGGCAAGCAGAACGGTGAGAAAATAGTTGAAAGACCGTACCGCCAGCGGGGAGAAGCCGAACAACCGGAGCCACCCGCTCAGCACCGTGGAGTACAGGGGCGCGTTGCCGGCCCAGAACGCGGTTGAATCCTGCACGATCCACACCGACGAGGTGAAGCCATGTCCCAGTGCGAGATTCGCAGCCGGATCGGTGAATTGAACCTCGTCAACCCACGCACTCGGATAGCGGGAAGCCGTAACCAGATTGACGGCCAGGAAAACCGCGGCCACTGCCAGCAATGCGTACCGGCCACGGTTCATGGCTGGACACCAGGCAACGGAATGCTGGAACTGGTTGCCAGGAATGCGCTGATGAGCACGGCAACTCCGATCAGGTAAGTCAGCCGGTCGCGCACCGCAAAGGAGATCGGGTCTTCGTTCAAAGCGCCGCGATTGGCCAGCATCCAGATGCGGCAGACCCAGTAGATGACGGCAATCACCGTAATCCACAGCCAACTGGGCTGTTTGTATAGCGTGCCGATGGCCGGGCTATGGACGTACAAGGCCAGAATGATTCCGGACGCGAAGGCGCTTGCGCCGCCGAAAATGTGAATCTGCAGGAGATCCCAAACGAAGTAGTCCCGGCCGGACGCGTTGTCCAGGGAGCGTTTCTTCAGGTTGAACAGCTCGGACGCCCGTTTGGCGAGCGCGAGGCTGAGGAAAAAGAAGATGCTGAAGCCCAGCAGCCACGACGACACCGGGGTTTGCGTTGCCGCGCCACCAACCAGGATCCGAAGCGTGTACAGGATCGCCAGGGCGAAAAGATCCACGAGCATCTTGCGTTTCAGGAAGAAGCTGTAGGTCAGGGAGATGATGGGGTAAACACAAATAAGGACGCGTGCCTCAAGCGGGAGCAGGAAACCGAGGGAAAGACCGGCCACAAGCAGCATCGGGCTGAGGAAAATCCCCAGCAAAATCGGCACCTCCCCGGAGGCGAAGGGGCGGTTGCACTTGGTGGGATGGCGGCGGTCCGATTCCAGGTCCAGAAGATCGTTCACTACATAGATCGCCGAAGCGCAAAGGCTCACAGCAAAGAACGCTACGATGGCGGAGACCCAGGTACCACTGTTTAGGGCCCGTTGAGAGGTGAACAGGACGGTAAAGACCAGAATGTTCTTGACCCATTGATGAACGCGGATTGCCTTCAGAATCTTTTTCAACCGGAGCCCCGGCATCTCGAAGAAGCGTTCGACGGGGACGGTTTTCGCGGCTACGTCGGCCACGGCGCGGGAGCCGATCACGACAGCGCCGGAGGAATGCGCCCAGACCTCGCCATCCACGTGCGCGTTTCCCGCATAGCGGAAGCCGCCCTCTCCGAATTCGCGGACAAGGAGTTCGCGCTTTTTCCTTCCTGACAGGTTGACCGTGCCATTACTGGCCCGCCAGCCGGCGAAAATGCCGAGATGGTCGGCCACGGCTTGCGCGAAGCGGGCGTCTGATGCTGTTACGAGGTACAAATCACAGCCGCGGGCTTTCTCTTCGCGCAGCCAGTTGAGGAACGGTTCGCGGTACGGCAAGGTCGCCACGTTCATCCTGACATTGCTCGCAATGCGCTCTTTGAGCACCGCTTTGCCGCGAAGAAGCCACAGGGGCAGGAGAACGAGGAGCCAGGGTTTCTGCTTCGCCAGGAGAACTACGGATTCAAACAGCAGGTCGGTCGCGATGAGGGTTCCATCCAGGTCTACACACAAGGGCGTGGTGGCCGCGACACTCCCGATGTTGTTGGAAGTTTCAACGTTTTGCATCAATGAATCACCGATGGAAGTGCTCGCTAACGGCCTTTCCACCTGAGTTATCGGCACGGGGAGATGGGGGCGGACATTAATTCATTGGCTATTGTTGCGCAAGCCTAGGAAGCAGCGGCTAGCGGCGGTACCGGTATCGATGTTCTTTGGTAGAGAGACCAGGTTAACCTGCTCCTGCCTCAGGAGTTAGACCGTTTCGAGGCCAGTTGTGCAACCGGTGGGCGAACGTCTGCTCCTCGTCATCCGTTGCACACTAGAGTGTTTGTATGGTACAACCGGAGCGCATGGACCAAGCCACCGCCAGTTCAGCGGATTATGCCATCCTGTACCACCGCGCTTTCGCCGAATATAAGCTGCGAGCATTGTGGAACGTGCGTGAATTAATGAATCCTACACCCGAGGAGGCTGCGCTTATCACGCACAGCCTGCGCGTGGAAGGCGACCTGAACGCCCGCACCCTGGCGGAGCAGCTTGAACGAGCCTGCCATGCCGCTCTCTAATATTCAAATCGCAGTTCTTCGCCTGCTTGCGTCACACCGCGACCCCGAAAGCTACGTTGGCGGATCAACTCCCCTCAACCGCGCGGCATTCCGTTTTTCGGGAGATATCGATGTCTTTCATGACAGGCAAGAGCGCGTGGTTGAAGCTGCGATCAACGATGCCGCAGTTCTTGAATCGGCGGGATATCAGGTGGCGTGGCTCCGCCAGTTGCCGGTGATCTATACCGCGGCCGTAACAAAGGATGAGGCAGGGACGCGTTTGGAATGGGTTGCGGACAGTGACTATCGTTTCTTCCCGACAATGAAGGATGAGATGTTCGGCTACATCTTGCATCCGGTTGATCTTGCCACCAACAAGGTGATGGCAGCAGCCGGGCGCCGCGAACTCCGCGATCTGGTTGACCTCCTGACAATCCATGAAACGATCCTTCCCTTGGGTGCCGTTGTCTGGGCCGCGGTAGAAAAATCTCCCGGCTTCACGCCCGAGGGACTGCTTGCGGAAATCCGCCGCAACATGCATTTTCCAGCAGTCGAATGGCTCAAGCTTGACACCAGCGAACCGCTTGACCCCAAGGTCATCACTGCCCGGCTGCGTGCATCATTGGATGAGGCCGAGGCGTTTGTCACGAAGATGCCGACCGAAAAAGCAGGGCTGCTGTTTCTCAAGAACGGCCAGGTTGTGCAACCCGATCCTGAGCAGTTAGATGGCTATCAAACTCACGCAGGGGCGCGCCGCGGCCAATGGCCTACGAATAGCGAAATCGCTTCCGCTATGTTGGAGAGATACAAAAACCCGTAACTACCCTGGCGAAAAAATGCAGTCGGAAGTAGCCCAGGAGAAAACGTTAGGAGAAGTTCTTGCTGACTGCAATCAAGCTGGCGAAGGCAGCGATACCATGTATCGCCAGAATTATCCGTAGCGCACGCGAAAGGCGGCCTTTCAAGCTCGCGATTCCGAGGATTACTCCATAGATCGGGTATTGCATAACCGCAAGCCAGAGGAAGGGATCAGCGATTCGATCAAGAGCGATTGTAGACAGCATCGTTAGAGGAAACAGTATCTTCGCCATCAGGTAGTTGCCATGTCCGGCACCTGCTGACGCAAGTCCTAAGAGCAACAGGAACGGCGTCAACACCAAGAACGCTGCAACCGGAATCCAGAAACTTCCTTTCAGCATGATCGACCCCACATCCGAATACTTCCAACGCGAGCAAACATGTAGTGATTTCTTAGGTGTCTGTCACGATCCAAGTAGGCACAGAAGAGGCTAAGTCTCGACCAGCCGGACGTACTTGCACGGGCTCGCCAACTCCAGCTAAGGCGCAATTGTATTTGGTTCGAACCGGCCTGGGCGGCGAAGCGATCCTCATGCGAAAAATCCACCAGAACGATTCTCGCAATCTCGTCCGGATAACCTTCAGAGGAACTTCTGGCGAAAACTCCGCCAAGGGAAGCACCCACAAGCCCGAAGCTAGCGATTGCCCAATTCATTGTCGGTTTGACCTGCGCGCCGCGGAGATTGCTGCGTCCATTGCCAGTTTGTGATCCGCAGTCCAGGGCGGGCCGACGGATTTCCTCAGTTGCATGGGCTCCGCAATCTCCAACACCTTCTTTGCGTTGTACCAGTGGACCTCCCAGCCGCGAGCCTCGGCCGCGGCGGCCAGCGCCTTGCGGTACATCACCCAGTCGGCGACATTCTTCGCCCGATAGTCCTTGATTCGATCCGCAATGGTTGGCGGCAGCGCCGGACACTCCCGCAGCGCAACGCCCCGGATTCGGCCGGGCAAGGTCATCGCGACAGCTTCCAGGCAGAGCGCCGCATGCCGTTCGGCCGACACACGCACGCGCTCCACAAGGGCTACGGCTTCATCGATCGGAAGTGACTGCCCCTCGCAGTGAATCGGCATCTTCGGCAGGTCCGCGTCCACCAACTGCACGCGGCGGCGGTCAAGCAGCGTTCCGTCTGCCGTGGCGGTCACCAGCACTGCCCAGCCGCCGTGATCGGATACTCCGATGATCCCCATCTTGCTCTCTCACCGCGGATAACTGCCGTTGTTCACGTCCACAGTGGTCCCGTTCACATAATCCGGGCATCCGCTGCCCAGCCACAGAATCACGGCCGCCACTTCATCGGGTTCGCAGACGCGGCCCGAATAGACCGCCCGCATGACGTCATCCTTGCGCGACTGCGGCAGTCGCTCATACATCGGGGTCCGCGTCGGCCCCGGAGCCACCGCATTCACCAGCACACCAAACGGACCCAGCGCCCGAGCCCAGGTTTTCGTCAGATTCAACAGCCCCGCCTTTGTCACTCCGTACCAGAGATCGGGATGCCCGGTGAACGCCGAGACCGAACTCACATTCACGATCCGCCCGGAACGGCGCGATTTCATCCCCGGCGCCACTGCGGCAATCAGCGCCGACGGAGCCTCCAGATTCACCGTCAGAATCTCCTGCCGGTGCTCATCCGGAATCGCTTCCACCGGATCGCAAAACAGCACCGCGGCATTATTCACCAGTGTGTCGATGGAACCCAACGACGCAATCAAACCCGAAATCTCAGCCGTCCGCCGCAGATCGAAATCCACGCGCTCGCCAATCACCTCGGCACCAAACTCCTTATCGAGCGATAGCACCTGCCACCCCGCAGCCGCAAACGCCCGCGCCGTCGCCAGCCCGATGCCGCGCCCGGCTCCGGTCACCAGCACCCTGCTCATAGCAGTTCCGCCAACTCCGCGAGGAACTCATCGCGCTCTGTCTGCAGAAAGAAATGCCCTCCGCCATACACCCGCACAGAACTTTCGCCCGAGGTATGCGTGCTCCAGGCATCGAGATGTTCGCGGGTCACGTTCGGGTCGCGCACGCCGCCATACACGTGGATCGGAACGTCCAGCGCAGGCTCCTCGTGATACACATAGTTCCGGTACAGCGCCGTATCGGCCGCCAGCACCGGCAGCAGAATGCGCAGCAATTCCTCGTTTTCCAGCACCTCGCGCGGCACACCTTCGAGCCGCCGCAACTCCGCTAGAAACTCCTGCTCGGTGGGCTTCGCCGGAGGCCGCCAGTTCAGCCGGAATCGCGGAGCCCGCGCCCCCGCGACAAACAGCGCAGCCGGACCGGGCTTGCCGTGCCGCCGCAGATACCGAGCCAATTCAAACGCCACCGCCGCGCCCATGCTGTGCCCGAAAAACGCGAACGGCTTGTGCAGGAACGGGCCAAGCGCATCGGCCGCCGAATGCACCAGCTCTTCCATGCTTGTAAGGAACGGCTCGTTCGCACGGCTCTCGCGGCCCGGATAGCGCGCGGCGATCAAAGCGACATCGGCCGGCAACCGCTCCTGCCAGCGCGCAAACGCCGCCACGCTGCCGCCCGCATGCGGGAATGCAAACAGCCGGAGCCGCGCGTCCGCCGCAGCGCCCGCCGCGGGAAACCACTTCGCTGTGCTCAATTTCCGCAGGCGCAGCGCCAGCAACTGGCGCTGATGCGCCGTCAACTTGTCAATCGCCGCATGATGCGTCCGCACATGTTCCACCGCGCGCGGCTTCGCTGGCAGTTTCGTGTAGTGATCGAGCAGCCTTTCAAACGGCTCCACACTCAAACGCGAGGCATACAGCTCGGCCGCACGCTGCGACGCCTGCGCCACGGCTTCGTAATGCGCGCGATCGGAGACCAACCGCTCCAGCGCCGCCTGCCACGGCTGAATATCCTGCTGCGGCACCTCGGCCACGGGGACCATCTGTTCGTCGAGCCGCAATTCGTACTTGCGGATCTCATTCACCGGAATCAGGTACGGCACACCGAGCTTCGCTTCCGGCAGGCCACCGACATCGGAGGCAATGACCGGCACTCCGCGCACCATTGCTTCGCCCACAATCCGCGACCGCGCCTCCGCCCACAATGACGGGACCAGCAGCACGCGGGTCCGCTCCAGCAATCGGTCGATGTTATCCACCGGGCCCAGTATCGTGATGTTCGAGTGACCCTCCAGCGCCTTACAGTCCTCTTCGTTTGTGCCCCACGTGGGCACGGCCGCAAACTGCACGTGCGGCATCCGTTCGGCGAGCGCCAGGAAGATTGCGATTCCCTTCACCGCGCACGGGTTGGCAAACAGCACGAACTCATTATCGAAGCTGCCCAGCGTCGCCGCGGGCGTCTTCTCCAGCAGCGAAATCGGGACGTGCGTCGCCTCCGTCGCGCCATACTTGCGCACATAGCCGGCGACGTACTCGCTCACGCAAGCCACAGCATCCACGTGATGCAGCACGTCGGCCTTCGCGCCGCTTGGGAATGCGCAGTCCGGCCCGTATGGCAGAGGCAGGGTCGCACGGGTCAGGAACACCACGCGCGGTCCATCGGCGCGCAGTGCGGCTTCGAGCAGCAGTTGCGCCGGATCGTCGGTGGAAGTCAAAATCACTTGCGGCGTGAACGCGTCGATCTGCTCGGCAAAGTAGTGGCGGAAGTTCGGATGATTCGTCGCCACATGCACATCGACGCCGTTGTGTTGGAAGACCACTACGCCATCCGCCGATGAATCCACGGCCACTCCGCGCCTGGCTAGTTCATCGAAGAACTCCGCATGAGCATTCTCACCGAAGCTGCCCGTGCGCGCGATCACGCGGCAGCGGTGCCCGCGCGCCGCCAGCTGTTCCATCAGCACGCGGTTCGATTTGTCGCCGCCGCCGTGCGACGGATAGTACAGCGAATTGTGCGCCAGCAGGATCCGCATCGGAGCCACCGGCGGCAGCGCCAGCAGATACTCTTCCATCCGCGACGCCCGCAGCGAGCCTACAAACTGCCCCGCCGATTCGCGCGACCGCTCCGCTTCCGCCTCATACACGGCGCGATCCGCAAGCAACTCAGAGAGCGCCGCGACCCACGGTTCGATATCGGTTTCGCGCAGCACCGGCTTTGGCAGCCCGCGCTCATCGAACACCTGTTCGTAGCGTTCAATGCCGCCGGCCGGCACCACAAAACCTGTGCCCATTTTCGCTTCCACAAGTCCGCCGGAATCGCTGGCGATCACCGGAATGCCGCGCAGCATCGCCTCCATCACAATCAGCCCGAAGCCTTCGTACCACAGCGATGGCATCAGCAGCACGCGCGTCTTTTCCAGCACCTGCTCGATCTTGCGGCAGTTGGCCAGCACGTGGATGTTCGGCCGCTTGCCGATCTCTTCCAGGTCGCCACTGGTGGTGCCCCAACCGGGCAGCACCGCGAAGGGTTCATCGGTGAAGCGGTCCGCCAGCGCGTGCAGAATCGGCGCGCCCTTCACCGCGCTCGGATTCACCATGGTGATGTAGCCGATGCCGAAATTCCTGAAGCGCGCGAAAGGCGGTTCGCCGTAGATCGGCGGATGGATCACCTCCGCGCCGCGGCCGGTGTGCTCGCGGATGTAGCCCGCCATGTGATTGCCGATGGCGATCACGCCCACCGCGCTCTGCACGATTCTGGTCGCCTCCGGATCGGGATTCCAGCTCTCCGGTCCGAACGGAAAAAACTGCGGTGTGTGGGCGATGTAGATCAGGCGCCCGGGCGCGCACCGGGCCGCTTCGCGAAGGAGCACGTGGCCGAGATCTTCTGACGAGATCAACACCCAGTCCGGCTGAAACTCGCGGATCTGGTCGCGCAGCAGCACAGCCTGCCGTCCCGCGTCAGCGGTCGAAAACACCTCGATACCGGGCCGTGCGAAGACCTCCACGCCGCCTTCGGCCGATACCAGCCGCCAGCGCTTATCGAGATCTTCCTCGCGCATCTGGCGCTGCTTCTCCGCTGCGTCGCCCGGCAAGGCGGAGGCGATGATGCGGCACTCGTGGCCATTTTCGGCGAGGTGCTCGAGCCAGATCAGGTTGCTGCGCGTAGCCCCGCCGCGCGGCGGAACGTACGATGCATTGGCTGCCAGCAGGATGCGGAGTTTTCGGCTAGGCAAACTCGGAACCTTCCTGTGCCAGCAGCGCCTGCACCTCTTCTTCGCTCATGTTCGCGATCTCGTCGATCAGCTCCTGGCATTCGTCCACGCCGGCCCGCTCCAGTTCCTTCCACTCGATGGCGCGCGCCAGTTCGGCCACCGTGAAGTCGCCGCTGTAGACGGTTTCGAGCGATACTTCCACATCCAGCTCGCGCCGGATGCGCGAGAGCAGCTGCACGGCAAGTAGCGAGTGCCCGCCCAGGTCGAAGAAGTTCTCGTCCGGACCTACGCTCGAAACCTTCAGCGTATCGGCCCAGATGGTGCACAGCTGCCGCTCCAGATCGGTTCTTGGTTGGGCGCTGATCTTGCGGTCCGTGTGCCTGGCCGACATCGCATTCAACACGCTTTGCGCAGTGCGCAGCGTGGAGGCGATCTTCGCGTAGTTGACGCGCTTGCGCGTGGCGGCGGTGGTCTTCTTCTCGTCTATGATCTGCACTGGGATCTGCACTCGCGCAGTGGCCGAGTAGGTCAGCGCCGCCAGCTCTGCCACGTTCCTTCCGGCCAGCGAATGATGGAACATTCGCGCCGGCTGATTGCGGTCCGTCGGCACAAAAGGGATGGTTACTGTTTCCATTCCACGTTCGCGGGCGATCGCCCCGATGCGCGCCATCAGCTTGTGCTCCACGCCGCGCCCCAGCACACGGCAGCTGAGCAGGAACGTATCCACCACGTTCTGCTTGAGGATCGCCACGCCCGTCAGGCCGTAGCTGCCGAAGCGGTCCCGCACATCCACGGCAAGAACGTCCGCGCCCGAATCGAGCAGTGCCCGAATGTCGCTCTCCGTGCGGCGGACCGTGGAGAAGTTCATTTGATTGGTGCGCTGCGTAAGTTGGGCAACGCGTGGAATCTGCTCTTCGCGAACCGGTTCGATCGTCACTTCCAAATCCAGTGACGCAATGAAATCGGCCAGACTCGTCGCCCCGCGCGCGGCTTGTGCCCGCTGCGCCTCTTCCTTATAGAGCTCGTTGCGGGCGGCGTCTTCCTTTGTCACGCGCACGCGGTCAAACGCCCACACGTGCTTCAGGAATTCGGGGATCTCCGCTTCGTCGGCCGGCAGCGGCAGCGCGACCACTTGCGGACACGCCATCTTGACCTCGCTGCACTCCTTGGGATTGTCATCAATGAAGAGGAAGCTGTCCAACCCCAGGTTCAGATCCGCGGCCATCGTGGCAAGGTTCGCAGCCTTCGACTCCCAGTCGATCTTCCACGCCACGCAGAGCTCCGGCCGCAGCGGCATCTCCGGATGCGCGGCGAACGTCGCCATCACGTCGCTCTCATTGTTCTTGCTGGCGAGGCAGAGCAGCATCCCCGCTTCGCGCTGGGCGGCCATGAACTCCTGCACGGCGCGCCGCGGCGCATCGAGCACCACGCCTTCCGGCCCGTCCTCGCCGCAGACGCCCTTCCACAATGTGTCGTCGCAATCGAGCGCCGCGACTTTGAAGGGAGGCGTGCGCAGTGCATGCACTTTGCGGGCGATCATCGTGCCCAGCGCGGCGAAGAATAGCGGAGTGTAGGGCACGCGGCCGAGCGCATCGGCATCGGCGTCATAGGGATTCGCGACCGGGTATAGTTCGCTCAGATCGGCCGCATCGAACACCACGGCGTCTTTGAGCGCGGCTTTCAACGCGGCGGAACTTCGTTGATCGAATGGAGGACAGATGCCGATCACCAAAGGGCATCGCGCCGGCGACGACCGGATCGCTTCCACCAGCCGCGTCACGTTGCCCGGGTCCTCGCCCCAGTCCGCGAGCCGGATCAGCAGGACGTTGACGCCGTCGCGATTCAGGCACAGCAGACTGGCCGGATCGAGCAGCTGCTGGAAGACCTGATTGAAAGGGGCAAACCGCACCTCCATCGCGTAATCCAGCTCCCCCAGCCAGTACTGAAGAGACTCGGCGATCGGCTCGGAGGTGAAGGTAGCGCTGATGGCGATGGATGGCTGCGACGGCATCTCCTATCTATTTAGTCAGTTCTGACCTGCCATATGCAACCCGGAGCCAGCTTTTGGCCTCTGGACCGCGGAATGTCCGGAAGTTGAAAGTCATCGCAGTCCGCTCATCTGCTAAACTGCGATTGAACTGATTAATCAGTTCGAGGAGATTCCAATTAAACACTCTAAAGTACCCATGAGCAACGTAATCTCCGCCGTCACCGCCCGTACACAATTGGGACAGATCCTCAAACGCGCAGGTGAAGCCGGCGAGCGGTTCCTGGTAGATCGCCGTGGAGAGCCCGCGGTCATTATTATGAGCGTCAAGGATTATATTGCGAATGTTGCCCCTGCACCGGCAGCATATGCAGCGAGCCGGCAGGATGCAAAGCGCAATCGGACAAGTGAATTAAGCATGCGCGATATTGATCGCGAAATTGCCGCTGTCCGCAAGGTCAGGAGCAAGCGTAGCAAGCCCGCCGCATGATTCGGGTTGTCATAGATACCAATGTCGTTGTCTCAGGCGTATTGGGCGATGGAGGTCTGCCAGGATCAATCCTGGATTTGGCGGCCAACAAAAAGATCCAGATGATCGTCTCGCCGGCAATCATGGAGGAATACGAAGAGGTCCTCCGGAGGCCCAGACTTAAGTTCGCTCCTGCTCGAATCTCAGCGATTCTCGCAGTCATCCGGGCCACCAGCAAAATGGTCAAGCCCTCAACCAAACTGGCGATTTCCCGGGACGAATCTGATAACCGGTTTTACGAATGCGCGGAGGCAGGCGGCGCCGGTTTCCTCATCACTGGCAACACGAAGCACTTTCCCGTCAACTACAAGAACACCCGCATCGTCACTCCCCGTGAGTTCATTGATCTGATCGGTTGGATGTTCATCGAGCCCAAAACCTAATTCATTACAGAATGGCCGTCCAGATGCTATTATTCCATCGTGATGTACCCGGTGAATCAGTCGCTCATCCGCCGGTTACGGCAGCCCGCACTCGCTGATGGATGGCTGCGACGGCATCTCCAATCAATCTAGTCAGTTCTGACCTGCCCTATGCGGCCCGGCGCGGCGCTTTCCCCGGAGATCGTCAACTTAGAAATCGACCAGGCCCAGGCTGATCTTCAGCCCCTCGTCAACCTTGCGCATTGTCGCGGCATCGAGACTACCCATTCGTTTGACCAGGCGCTGCCGGTAAACCGAGCGAATCTGGCCTAGCTTGATCGCAGACTCCACTGTGAGGCCATTCCCCTTCGTTGGCGAAACGACAACCTCAACCGGGTATGGCGCCGGGGGGAGTTTTGAGGTTATGGCAGCCACTATGGTGACGGAGCTATGTTTGTTTCCAATATTGTTTTGAATGACGAGGGCCGGGCGAGTCTTTTGAATTTCGTGGCCGCGGGCAGGGTCGAATTCGACAAGGTAAATATCACCCCTACGGAGAGGCGTCATGCTTTTCTCACCCGAGAGGCTTTCTTCGCCTTGCTGGGCCCTTCGGCCGTTATGAATGCTTCTTCCTCAAGCGGAAACCACTCTGCAGCAATCTCCAGATCGGACGCGGACGCGGCGCGGTACCCTCCTTCAAGCTGCTTGCGGAGCGGCGCGTGTCAATACATTTGAGACACTCAGCAACATAATTTACTGAGTATTGTTTACTGTGCCTGGTGGCTTGTTAATCCAGACCTCCTTTGGC
>Ga0118677_10004457_pt1 | contig 25475 bp, 22 predicted proteins | sample AliMusrvi5mmetaG_FD_86154 | JGI IMG/M metagenome (GOLD analysis project Ga0118677, IMG submission 86154)
CTTTATGACCCAGATCGAGGCGGGTAAAATTACCGCTGTGGTGATTCAGGGCAACGATATTTCCGGCAAGTTTGACGGGAAGGATGGTAAGGAATTTCATACCTACAAGCCATATTCTGATGCCGATCTGACCAAAAAACTGCTGGATAAAAAGGTAACCATCAACGCCAAGCCGGAAGAGGAGAAGTTCTCCTGGTTTTCGATCTTTATTTCCTGGTTCCCGCTGATTCTTTTGGTCGGCGTCTGGATTTTCTTCATGCGCCAGATGCAGATGGGTGGCGGCAAAGCCATGTCGTTCGGCAAGAGCCGCGCCAAGTTGCTGACCGAAGCACAAGGGAAAATCACCTTTGAAGATGTTGCCGGTATTGAGGAAGCAAAGGAAGAGCTCGAAGAAATCATCGCGTTTCTGAAGGAACCGAAGAAGTTTACTGCGCTTGGTGGCAAAATTCCGAAAGGAGTTCTGCTGGTTGGCCCTCCGGGTACCGGTAAAACTCTTTTAGCCCGTGCCGTTGCCGGCGAGGCAGGTGTGCCATTCTTTTCGATTTCCGGTTCCGATTTCGTTGAAATGTTTGTCGGTGTTGGCGCTAGCCGCGTGCGTGACCTGTTTTTGCAGGGTAAGAAGAGCGCACCGTGCATTATTTTCATAGACGAGATTGATGCCGTCGGTCGTCACCGTGGCGCCGGTATGGGGGGAGGGCACGATGAACGTGAACAGACCCTCAATCAGCTGCTGGTGGAGATGGATGGTTTCGAGTCGAATGAAGGGGTTATCCTGATCGCCGCCACCAACCGCCCCGATGTTCTGGATCCGGCGCTGCTCCGTCCGGGACGTTTTGATCGTCAGGTTGTTGTGCCGCGTCCGGATGTCAAGGGACGTGAAATGATTCTGAAAGTTCACTCCAAGAAAGTGCCGCTTTCTCCTGAAGTCGATCTTGCGGTCATTGCCCGTGGTACCCCCGGTTTTTCCGGTGCCGACCTGGCGAACCTGGTCAATGAAGCGGCTCTTCTGGCCGCCCGCTTGAATAAGACGGTAGCCGATCCAAGTGATTTCGACAGCGCCAAGGATAAGGTTCTGATGGGTGCCGAGCGGCGCAGCATGGTCATCTCTGACGAAGAAAAGAAGAGCACTGCGTATCATGAAGCAGGCCATACACTGGTCGCCAAGATGGTGCCGGGAACCGATCCGGTGCACAAGGTATCAATCATTCCGCGTGGTCGGGCGCTTGGTGTTACGATGCAGCTGCCGATCGAAGACAAGCACAGCTATTCCCGTGAATCGCTGCTGGCACGAATTGCCGTGCTGATGGGGGGACGTGCTGCAGAAGATTTGATCTTCAATACCTTTACGACCGGCGCCGGTAACGATATTGAACGTGCTACCGAAATGGCCCGCAAGATGGTGTGCGAATGGGGTATGAGCGATAAAATGGGGCCGCTTTCGTTCGGCAAGAAGGATGAATCCATTTTCCTCGGCCGTGAAATGGCGATGCACAAGAACTTCAGTGAGAAAACCGCCGAACACATTGATGATGAAATCAAGCGGATTGTCGATGAATCCTATGAACGTGCCATTGGTCTGCTGCGTGAAAACCTCCAGAGTCTGCACGACCTTTCCGTGTGTCTGATTGAAGAGGAAAACCTTTCCGGTGACCAGGTTGACGAGATCATTGCGAACGGAAAACTGGCCGGTAAGGAAGCGCCTTTAGTTGCTCCTGAAACACCGGTTGAAGCACCGGTTGAAGCACACACCGACTTGGAAGTTTAGCGCCGGTGTCCCGTTTTGATCCGCGACTGCTGGTAGTAACGGCTCCCGAGGATGCTGTGCGGGAACTGCGACGGATGGGTGTTGACCCGTACGGAATTGCGGAAATGTCTCCAAAGATGCGGACACTCTGTATTCAGCTGTCTCAATTGGAGTGCCGGCAGGCTAATATTCTCAAGCAGGAGATGTTGTCGCTGGGTGGGGATGCCGCCGTTGCCAGAGGAACTGTTGCGTGCAGTATTGATCGCACTGATTGTGTGTTAATCGGGACGGTCAAGCAATTGACCCGGCTTTGTCTCAAATTAAAAGTACAACCGTTCGGTCTGCCGGAATTATCGGGCGAACTTGCACAATTGCTGGCCCGTCTGTCTGCTCCGCCTGCCGGGTGGAAGACGTCACGCCGGACCCTGCCGCTGAGCCGTCCGCTGATTATGGGTATTCTGAACATCACCCCGGATTCTTTTTCCGATGGCGGGAAAAGCTTTGTTTCCGGTCGTGCGTTTGATAACGCGATGCAGATGGCAGCTGACGGTGCCGACATTATCGATATCGGCGGTGAGAGTACCCGTCCCGGCGCCGCCCTGATATCGGCGGATGCGGAACTAGAAAGAGTCATGCCGGTTATCGAGCGGCTTGCCGGAGAACTTCAGTGCCCCATTTCCGTTGATACCTGGAAAAGCGCTGTCGCTGCCGCTGCCCTTGCGGCCGGTGCCGAGATTGTTAACGATATCAGCGGATTCACTTTCGATCCCCATATGGCCGCTGTGGTTGCTGAATATGGCGCCGGTGTAGTGCTGATGCACACCAGAGGTACTCCCGAAAACATGCAGCAGGACACCGGTTATTCCGACATGATGGCTGAAATATCCGCCGCCCTGCAAGGTTCGATTTTGACCGCCCGTACCGCCGGCATCGAGTCTGACTGCATCGCTATTGATCCCGGCATCGGTTTCGGCAAGAGTGTTGCCGGGAACATGGAACTGGTGAGACGCCTGAAAGAATTTTCAGGATTTGGCCTGCCGGTCCTGGTCGGCCCCTCCCGCAAAGGATTTATTGGCACGGTCTTGGGCCGGAAAGCTGCCGATGACCGACTGTTCGGTACCGCTGCCGTAGTGGCTCTTTCCGTGTCCCATGGTGCAGCAATCCTGCGAGTACACGATGTTCGGGCAATGCGTGACGTTGCTGATATGGCCCATGCGATTGCACAGTAATTCCAATTCCATATCAAGGCCCTCCCTTTGTTGATCTGGAATTTGTAAAAGCGTGCCGCGTAACGCCAATTTCAAAGAGGAAGTATGGCCCAACTTTTCGATAGCGTTACCTTGTCTGCCCTTCTCGACAAAATTATTGTCGCTGGTCTGGTGTATGGCTGCACGCTGTTTCTGAGAAAAGAAGTTGCCCTGCGCCTGCTTGCCATATTGTCTGCTCTGGTCATTGCGGAATTCGGTGCCAGCCAGCTCGGCCTCTCCGCAACCGCCTCCTTATTTCATCTGCTTCTTTCATCTGCACCGGTAATTGTGGCGATCATTTTTCAAAGCGACATCAAACGGGTTCTTTTTTCTTTCTGGAAACAGCACAAGACCGGTGACGGTGACCACCCGGAGCTGCTGACAACCGTTGATGAATTGTCAAAAGGGCTCCACGAATTGGCTGAGCGCAGGATTGGTGCTCTGATCGTCATCATCCGCCAGATGTCGATTGACCATTTGGTCCAGATCGGCACGGAAATCGACGCCAAGGTTACCAGCGAATTGCTTAATTCCATTTTTCTTCCCTATTCCCCAATCCATGACGGTGCCGTAATTATCCACAAAGATAAAATTACTTCGGCAGGTTGTATACTACCGCTTTCCCAGAATCCTGATATTGCGAAAAGGTTTGGCACCAGACACCGGGCTGCTCTCGGTATCTCCGAACAGACTGACGTCCTGGTGATGGTTGTATCGGAAGAAACCGGCAAGATATCAATTGTTCATGAGGGTAAAATTACGTATGATGCCGATCCGGCGGAGATTCGCCGGCTTGCCCGTAAAGCGCTTGAAGGGCGGCGTGCTCCGAGAGTTACCGCTGCTGTTCAAGAACACTGATTTACTAAAGGAGATTGGACTCAATGAAAAAACTGTTTGGAACTGATGGAGTTCGCGGTGTTGCCAATGTTCATCCGATGACAACCGAGATGGCGATGCAGTTGGGACGTGCCGCAGCTTATATCTTCAGGGGTGCAAAGAAGCATCGCCACCGGATTGTGATCGGGAAAGATACCCGCCTTTCCGGTTATATGCTGGAAAATGCGCTCGTCGCGGGGATCTGTTCCATGGGGGTGGATGTGCTGCAGGTCGGGCCGCTGCCGACCCCCGGCATTGCCAATATTACCACCTCGATGCGCGCCGATGCCGGTGTCGTGATCTCCGCTTCACACAATGCGTTTCAGGATAACGGCATAAAGTTCTTTTCTGCTGATGGCTACAAACTTCCGGATGAACTGGAACTGAAAATTGAAAAGCTTATTGAATCGAAAAAAATCGACGCGCTTCGCCCCACTGCGACTGAAGTCGGCAAGGCGTACCGCATAGAGGATGCTGCCGGTCGCTATATCGTCTATCTAAAAAACACGTTTCCCCAGGAAATGGACCTTTCCGGGTTGAAGATCGTTCTGGATTGCGCCAACGGCGCGGCATACAAGGTCGCCCCGGCGGTATTTGAAGAACTTGGTGCCGAAGTTATCCCGTACGGGGTCAAGCCGAACGGAACCAATATCAATGCCGAATGCGGCTCAACCTGTCCCTCTGTTATCAGTGAAGCGGTCAAGCTGCACCGCGCTGACATCGGCATTGCGCTGGACGGTGATGCCGACCGGGTGATTGTCTGCGACGAATTTGGCAATGAAGTCGATGGTGATCACATTATGGCCATCTGTGCCAGCGATATGCTTAAGCGCAAGCTGCTTAACAAAAAGACGCTGGTGGCAACAGTGATGAGCAATATGGGGCTGGATATCGCGTTGCGCAAATGCGGCGGCAAAATTATCAAAACCGATGTTGGTGACCGGTATGTCGTTGAGACGATGCGCAAGGGAGGATACAATCTGGGGGGCGAACAGTCCGGGCATATGATTTTCCTTGATTACAATACCACCGGAGACGGCATTCTTTCTGCTCTGCAGCTCCTGGCGGTCATGCGCCGGGAAGGGAAAACGCTTTCGGAGCTGGCCGAGATCATGATTCCGCTGCCGCAGGTACTGTGCAATACACGGGTGCGCGAGAAAATGGACATCTATTCGATTGCGGATGTTGCCGCGAAAATCAAGGACGTTGAGGCAAAACTCGGCAACGAGGGGCGGGTGTTGATCCGCTACTCCGGCACCGAGCCGCTGCTCAGGGTTATGATCGAGGGGCAGGATAAGTACGAAATTACCACGTGGGCCAATGAAATCTGTGACCTGGTCAAGAAACATATTGGAGAGAAATAATGGCGAAACTTGGCTTGAACGTCGATCATATCGCCACTGTCCGTCAGGCTCGCGGTGGCGTTGAACCGGATCCGGTGACCGCTGCTGCCATTGGTGAAATGGCTGGAGCTGAAGGCATCACCATACATCTGCGTGAAGATCGTCGTCATATTCAGGACCGGGATTTGGAAATATTGCGTCGTACCGTGAAGAGCAAGCTGAATCTTGAGATGGCGGCTACGCAGGAAATGGTGAGGATAGCGCTTTCGGTAAAACCGGAACAGGTTACGCTGGTGCCGGAAAAACGGCAGGAACTGACCACCGAGGGTGGGCTAGACGTTATTGTGAATACCAAGCAGATCACTGATACGGTCAAGCGCCTGAAGGACGGCGGCATCGTCGTCAGTCTGTTTATCGATCCGAACCAGGAGCAGATCAAGGCGGCCAAAAAAACCGATACCGATTATATTGAAATTCATACCGGCTCCTATGCCGATGCGCTTACCTGGGCAGAACAGCAGCATGAACTGGAAAATATCGACACCGCCATCAAGCTGGCGCGCAAGGTGGGAATTGGCGTGAATGCGGGGCACGGACTGAATTACGTCAATATCAAGGCGATTGCCGCGCTGGGGGGCATTGAGGAATATAATATCGGTCATTCCATAATTGCCCGTGCAATGCTGGCCGGGCTCGACCGGGCGGTGCGTGATATGGTGGAGCTGCTTAAATACGCATGATCTACGGGATCGGTACTGATATTGTTGCCGTTGAGCGATTTCAGCGTTTTATCGATACCGGTTCAGCGGTTATCGAGCGCCTTTTTACGCCATCTGAACAGTTGCAGTGCAGAGGCAGAAAAGACGTTGCCTCCTGTCTGGCGGCGCGCTTTGCTGCCAAGGAGGCTTTCCTGAAGGCACTTGGTACCGGCTTGCGGGATGGCATTTCCTGGCTGGATATGGAGGTTGCAAATGACAGCCTGGGAAAACCGGAATTGCTGCTGACGGGAAAAGCGGCGGAACAGTTCACGGCACACGGGTTGAGCAACGTGCATCTGTCCCTGTCACACGATGGTGGTAAAGCTATTGCAATGGTGGTTCTGGAGTCTCCATGAAAGTAGTGACCGCACAAACGATGCAGGAGTTGGACAAGCAGGCCATTAGCAACTGCGGCATCCCTGGCCTGCAGTTAATGGAAACCGCCGGTCAAAGCTGTGTTGATGAAATAATCGCTGCGTTTGGCCTTGGTGGCTTTGCTGTAATTCTGGCCGGGAAGGGAAACAACGGCGGTGACGGCTATGTGATCGCCCGACTGCTGCGCGAAAATGGGTGGGCTGTGAGAGTCATTATTCTTGCCGACCGTGAACAGATTGCCGGTGATGCGGCAACAAACCTGGCTCGCCTCCCAGATGAAGTACTCTTTTTCTGTGCCGATGAAGACGAATTAGCTGCAGCTCACAGTGACGAGATGCGTACGGCTGACATACTTGTAGACGCATTGCTCGGCACCGGATTGAGCAGCACTGTCAGCGGAATCTATCGCGGGGCTATTGAGCTGATGAATGCTTCCGGCCGGCCTGTCATGGCCGTTGACATTCCCTCCGGCATCCACGGTACAACCGGCAAGGTGCTGGGCAGCGCCGTCAAGGCGGCGGTCACCGTAACTTTTGCTTTTGCCAAAGTCGGCCATGTTCTTTATCCGGGCGCCGATAATGTCGGGCGTTTGGTGGTGGCCGATATCGGCATTCCGTCTCAGTTGATGGCAAACGCTTCCGGCTATGAATTTCTGAATGCCGACCTGGCGATTTCACTGCTGCATCGCCGTGACCGACACGCGCACAAGGGGCAGTTTGGACATTGTTTGATTGTAGCCGGTTCGACCGGTAAAACCGGTGCTGCGGCCCTGGCGGCCAACAGTGCGGTGAGGGCAGGGTCCGGTTTGGTTACTGTAGCGGTTGCAGAGAGTATCAACAGCATTCTGGAAGTGAAAACAACAGAGGCGATGACCGTGCCACTGGCGGATTCCGGAAGCGGGTATCTGGCCGGTGCCGCATTTCCGGCTATTGAAATGTTACTGGAAGGAAAAGCTGCTGTTGCAGTCGGTCCCGGGGTCGGCGGCCACCCGGATACGGCTTCGCTCGTGCAAATGCTGGTTGAAAGAATTGAACAGCCGCTGGTAATTGATGCGGATGGCCTGAATGCCTTGGCAATAGATGTCTCCGTACTGCATCGGAAAAAGTCCCGACAGATTGTTCTGACCCCCCATCCCGGCGAGATGTCCCGCCTTCTCGGGATTGCAGTGGCTGACATAGAAGCAAATCGTATAGCCGCCGCACAGGATTTCGCCCGGAACTACGGTGTGTACCTGATTTTAAAAGGAGCCCGCACCATAGTTGCTGCTCCTGACGGTGCCGTGGCAATTAATGGCAGCGGCAATCCGGGAATGGCTTCAGGCGGCATGGGTGATGTGCTGACCGGTATTGTTGTGTCGCTGCTGGGGCAGGGGTATTCCGCCTGGGAGGCATGCTGCCTGGGCGTGTTCCTGCACGGCTTTGCCGCAGACATGGCAGCTGAAGAAAAAGGCGAAGTCGGTATAATCGCCTCGGATGTTATCGAACGGTTGCCGTATGCCGGTAAAGCATTGTCGGAAGGAAGTTCACCGCAGAGGCCGCAGGGGACCGCAGAGAAGAACTGGGGTTTGAATTCCTGGTACATTCGTTGATGACATAATGCTGGTGTATGTCATGATTTCTAAAGTTTTTGGTACCCTCCAAAGTCCTCTGTGGTAACATTACCATATAAAGATTTATTGATAAGACCTGCTGTCGAACCTGTAGATGTTCGGTGAGCTCAAAAAAGGAGAATTTTTATGCTGACCGTGGCAGATATTATGACGAAAGACGTAGTTACCATTACCGGAGCCACGACTGTACGTGAGATGGCCGTTATTTTTGAAACCAGGAATTTCGGCACACTGCCGATTGTTGACGCTGCCGGAAATCTTACCGGAATCGTTACCGCCTCTGATCTCGTCGAGCAGGACCGGCCGCTCCATATTCCGACGGTAATATCACTTTTTGACTGGGTCATTCCATTAGAGGGAGAAAGTGCCTTGCAGCGGAACCTGGATAAAATTACCGCACAGACCGCATCGGAATTGGCATCGACCGATATGGTCACCGTCTCTCCTGGCGATACGGTTAGTGCCGTTGCCGAAATCATGAGCAGCAAGAAGCTGCATGCGCTGCCGGTTGTTGAAGGAAAAAAACTGGTCGGTGTGGTGTCCCGTATTGATATCATCCGTTCAATGAACAGGTAATGAGCGTGCTGTTGTTTTCAACCGTTACGCCTGAAGAAACGGAAGCGTTGGGTGGCAGTATCGGGTCACTGCTACAGCCCGGATTCTTTCTGGCTCTGCGTGGCGATCTCGGCGGCGGCAAGACCTGTTTTACCCGCGGTGTGGTAGCGGCGCTGGCTCCCGAAAGTGCGCATCTCGTGGCCAGTCCGACCTATGCCATCATGAACAGTTATCCGGGTGGTACCCCGGTTTATCATTTTGATTTTTATCGGCTTACCGGCGATGATGATATCGCCGAACTCGGTTTTGAAGAGTTTTTTTATGGTGACGGCGTTTGTGTCGTCGAGTGGTCGGAACGCCTTGAAGAGCTGATGCCGCATGACGTGCTGACCCTGTTATTTGAATATACCGGTGACGACCGTCGACAGATCACCATAAGCGGTTCCGGCCCAAAATCAAACCATCTTCTTGAGCAGTTGACAGAGAGGCAGCATCAGCAAAAAAAACTTTGACCTGACGGCAGCTTATCTGCTATAGAGGAAAATCTGCCGGTTCATCTATATTAACCAATCCCCAACAAGGAGAGCAGTATGGCGCTAGTAGTACAGAAGTACGGTGGCACTTCGGTCGGAACGCCTGATCGAATCAAAAATGTTGCCAAACGCATCATTAAAACCTACGACGCCGGGAATGACCTGATTGTTGTTGTTTCCGCCATGTCGGGTGAAACCAACAAGCTGGTTGCGCTTGCCAATGAAATGTGTGAGTTCCCCGATGGCCGTGAATATGACGTGCTGGTTGCAACCGGTGAGCAGGTCACTATCGGTTTGCTGGCCATGTACCTCAAATCACAGGGATATAAGGCGAAATCCTATCAGGGGTGGCAGGTTCCTATTGTTACCGATTCAACTGCAACCAAAGCCCGCATTGAAAGCATAGGCGACCAGAATATCCGGAACGATCTGAAAGAAGGCACCATTATTGTGCTGGCAGGTTTCCAGGGTATTGATGCCGACGGCAATGTTACCACGCTGGGACGTGGCGGTTCTGATACGTCGGCAGTGGCTATTGCTGCAGCTCTCAAAGCCGATGTGTGCGAGATTTATACCGATGTTGACGGCGTGTATACCACCGATCCGAACGTCTGCAAGGAAGCCCGCAAGATCGAGAAGATTTCGTATGATGAAATGCTTGAGCTGGCGAGTCTGGGTGCCAAGGTTCTTCAGATCCGCTCGGTCGAATTTGCGAAAAAATATAACGTGGACGTTCATGTCCGCTCAAGTCTTAATGAAAACACCGGTACGATGGTTACCAGGGAGGACAAGGAAATGGAAGGAATACTCGTTTCAGGTGTAGCGTACGACAAAAATGAGGCCAAAATTGCTGTCAAGGGTGTTCCCGACAAACCCGGCATTGCCGCAAAAATTCTTACTCCTCTGTCCGATGCTGCAATATCGGTTGATATGATTGTCCAGAATGTCAGTGATCATGAAATGACTGACTTCACGTTTACCGTTACCAAGGCTGATCTGAAACAGGCTCTGGTGATTACCAACGAAGTTGCCAAGGAAATTCAGGCCAAGGAAGTTCAGGCCGATGAAAATATCAGCAAGATATCGATTGTCGGTCTTGGCATGCGGAGCCATGCCGGTGTGGCAACGCAGATGTTCAGTGCGCTTTCACAGAACGGCATCAATATCCAGATGATCTCCACTTCGGAAATCAAAATTTCCGTGGTTATTGACGAAAAATATACCGAACTGGCAGTACGGGTCATGCACGAAACCTTTGGCCTGGCCAACTGATAGTTGAGATAACGTCCTGATCTATTCCCGGGGGAGAACAGCTGCTGTTCTCCCCCTTTTCTATGGTGACTATGAAACCAGATACTCATCCACCAATTTATTTTGCCTATCGCGGAAGTTCTCTCCAGCCGACTGAAGCCGCAGTTGTCAGGGAATATCCGTTGCAGTTGATCGTTAACGGCCGCGAAATTGCGACCCTGATAGGTTCTCCCCATGACCTGCGCTTTCTGGTAGCCGGATTTCTGCGGCTGCAGGGGTTTGTTACATCGTTGAGCGACTTTGAAATGTTCAGCGTCTGTGAAGAGTTCGGCACCGCCAACGTCAGGATCAAGAAAGAGCTGCCGGAGCGCCTGAAGCCCGTCTTGACTTCGGGGTGCGGCACCGGAGTCACCTTCACGCTCCCCACTGCAGATGCAGGCGAATTAACGTCACGGCAGCCGTTGCAAAGACGTCCGCCACAGCAGATATTTACCCTTATGAATGAATTGGCTCGGAAAGCCGAACAATATCGTTCACACGGCGGCATCCATTCGGCAGCAATCGGCCGTAATGGATCAATCCTTCTGTATGCCGAAGATCTTGGCAGACACAATACCTTTGACCGGATAGCCGGTGAAGCGCTTTTTAAAGGTATCGACCTTGCCGGAACCGAACTGGTGACCTCGGGAAGGGTCTCTACTGAAATGGTTGCCAAAGCGGCGTTGATGGGAATACGCTTGATAGCCTCACGGACGTCGCCCACCGATATGGCAATCAAGTTGTGCGATCAGGCCGGGATTTGTCTGGTCGGGTATGTGCGGGGTGGCTCATTCACCGTGTACAGCCACCCGGAGGCGCTTGAAGAACCGTCGGATTGTGACCGGATCGAAGGGGTCACCGGGGTGATATTAGCGGGTGGCACATCGCGCCGCATGGGTACAAATAAAGCGCTGCTGGAAGTTGACGGGGTTCCGATCATCACCCGTACCTATCGAGAACTGTCCCGGCTGTTCCATGAAGTGCTGATTGTCACCAATTCACCCGCTGACTATGATTTTCTCCCCTGTCGCAAAGTTCCGGACATCTTTCCCGGCATCGGCTCAATTGCAGGACTGCACGCGGCGCTTGCGCACAGCCGGACGGCGCATACATTCGTCACCGCCTGTGATCAGCCGTTTCTCGATCCGGAGCTTATCCGCCGTTTGTGCGAACTGCGCAATGATAGCCAGGATGGGGTAGTCCCGTTCAGCGAGGGAGGACAGGAACCGCTGCACGCGCTGTATGCCGCAGCTTGTACGAGCATTTTCGAAGATGCGATCCGGCAGGGAGAGCTGAAGATTCTCGATATTCTGGGCAGAATGAATGTTCGGACCGTGTTGTATGAAGAGGTACAACAATTGACCGGTGGTGGGACACCGTCATTTTGTAACGTGAATACGCCCGAGGAGTATGAACGGGTCAAATAGCTCTGTCTTCCCGTTTGCGCCGGCGCAATTCGGCAAAAAAGCTCCGTAATAATTCGGAGCAGTCCTGTTCCAGAATCTGCGGGATGAGATCAACCCGGTGATTGAGCCGGGGATCATTGGACAGGTCGAACAGCGACCCGGCCGCTCCTCCTTTTGGATCATAACAGCCGAACACAACTGTGGGGATCCGGGCCAGAATTATTGCGCCCATGCACATTATACAGGGTTCAAGGGTGACATACAGGGTAGTCTCAAGCAGCCGCCAGGAACCGAGCTTCCGGGCGGCTTTTCTGATGGCAATCAATTCGGCGTGACCGGCAGGGTCCTGGGATGTTTCACGCAGATTGTGCCCCCGGGCAATGACTGTGCCGTCGCGGACAATGACGCACCCGATCGGAACCTCGTCTTTGCCCTGTGCCTTATTCGCTTCTCTGATAGCGCGACGCATCCAGTATTCGTGGCTGCGGGATGGGGCGGGATTTGTGGAGTCAGTGGTGAGTGAAATGAGCGTAATTCCTTTGCAAGTAATAAATTGGCCGGAACGTGAATCGGCTGTCTGGTTGAAATAAGCCTCATTATGGAGCAACTTGTCAAGGGTGAATGTAAAGTAGGCGGGCAGAAGGGCAATACCCTTTTATCCTTTACTTTCCGGTCATCTTTATTTATTCTTCACAGTCCGATTATTAAGTAGACGAAGGATTTCATGGATATCTGCAGAATTCGAAACTTTTCCATTATTGCCCACATTGACCACGGTAAATCGACCCTTGCAGACCGCCTTCTTGAGTATACGGGAACCGTGTCGGACCGCGACAAACAAAACCAGTTCCTTGATAAAATGGATCTGGAGCGGGAGCGGGGGATTACGATCAAGGCTCAGACGGTTCGGCTCAATTACCGCTCCGATGATGGTATTGAGTATGTTCTCAATCTGATTGATACCCCGGGCCATGTAGACTTTACCTATGAGGTGTCACGCTCGCTCGCCGCCTGTGAAGGGGGGCTGCTTGTTGTTGACGCATCACAGGGTGTTGAAGCCCAAACCCTTGCCAACGTCTATCTTGCGCTGGATATAAACCTGGAAGTTTTTCCGGTTCTGAACAAGATCGATCTGCCCGCTGCCGATCCTGAGCGGGTTAAACAGGAGATCGAGGACATCATCGGTATCGATGCCCACGACGCGGTTCTGGCCAGCGCCAAAGAGGGAATCGGTACCCATGAAATTCTTGAAGAGATCGTCAAGAAGATTCCACCACCGGTCGGCGACCCCGATGCTCCGCTGAAAGCGCTGCTGTTTGACTCCTGGTATGACCAGTATCAGGGCGTTATTATCCTGATCCGCATCTTTGACGGTACACTCAAAAAGGGTGACAAGATCCAGTTGATGGCGACGAACAGCTCTTTTGAGGCTCTGAAGGTCGGGGTGTTTTCACCGACAATGATGGAAGTGCCGGAGCTGGCGGCGGGAGAGGTCGGTTTTGTTATTGCCGGGATCAAGGATGTGGCGGACGCCAAGGTCGGTGATACGGTTACGCTGCTGCATCGCCAGTGCACCAAGGCGCTGGATGGTTTTAAAGAGGTCAAGCCGATGGTTTTTTCCGGCTTGTATCCGATTGATACCGTTCAGTATGAGCAGCTGCGCGACGCGCTGGCCAAGCTGAAGCTTAATGACTCATCTTTTTCATTTGAACCGGAAACGTCGCTGGCGCTCGGTTTTGGCTTTCGTTGCGGGTTCCTCGGATTGCTCCATATGGAGATTATTCAGGAACGACTGGAGCGGGAGTTCGGTCTTGACCTGATCACGACCGCACCGACGGTTGTGTACCGGGTCCATCGATTAAACGGAGATGTGTACTCGATTCAGAGTGCCAATCAGATGCCGGAACTGCAAAGTACCGAATATCTGGAAGAGCCGTTTATTCTGGCCCACATCCATGTGCCGAACGAATTTGTCGGCGGCGTTCTGGCGCTCTGCGAAGATAAGCGAGGCGTACAGCGCGAGATAAAGTATCTGACACCGACCCGTGTCATGATTATTTATGAACTGCCGCTGAACGAGATCGTGCTGGACTTCTATGATCGCCTCAAGTCAATTACCAAAGGGTATGCCTCGCTTGATTACGAGCATCTTGAGTATCGGCAGAGTGATCTGGTACGCATGAACGTCATGATCAACGGTGAAGTTGTTGATGCACTTTCGTTGATTTTGCACCGTGACAAAGCATACTTCCGCGGTCGCGACCTCGTTTCCAAAATGAAAGAGCTTATTTCACGCCAGATGTTTGAAGTTGCCATTCAGGCGGCCATCGGCAGCAGGATTATTGCCCGCGAAACAGTCAAGGCGATGCGCAAAGATGTTTTGGCCAAATGTTACGGCGGCGATATTACCAGAAAGCGGAAGTTGCTGGAGAAACAGAAAGAGGGCAAAAAGCGGATGAAGAATGTTGGTAACATCGAGTTGCCGCAGGAAGCGTTCCTGGCCATTTTGAAGGTTGACTGACAGACTATAACGAATAAAGGAATCCGTATGGAAGAGCTTCAGGAAAAAGCCGGGACAGAAACAGCTCCGGTTCAGGCGCAGCCGATTAAAAAAAAGGGACTTATCCGTGAATATGCTGAATCGATAGCGATCGCGGTACTGCTGGCTCTGGTCATCCGTACCTATCTGGTACAGGCATTCAAAATCCCGTCCGGATCAATGGAAGATACCCTGGCGATTGGTGACCACCTGCTGGTCAGCAAATTTATCTACGGTACGAAGCTCCCGTTTATTGACAAGCGGGTGCTGACAATTCGTGACCCGCGTCAGGGGGATGTTATCGTATTTGAATATCCGGAAGATCCGAGCAAGGACTTTATCAAGCGGGTGGTCGGTGTGCCGGGTGATGTGGTTGAGGGGAAAGAAAAGAAAGTATATGTAAATGGCAAGCCGTATGAAAATCCGCATGAAGTGCACAAAGAGAAGGATATCATTCCGAAAGAGATGAATCCCCGCGATACGTTCGGCCCGGTTACCGTGCCGCCCGGTTCGTACTTTGTAATGGGTGACAATCGTGACCGCTCCTATGACAGCCGCTTCTGGAAATTTGTGCGACGGGATCAGATCAAAGGCCTTGCATTTATTAAATACTGGTCGTGGGATCGGGAAAAACTCAGACCGCGACTTGGTAATATCGGACGACTGATCGACTAACAATATATAAGGAATTGGAGGATACCATGGATTTTCTCGGTAGTTGGAAACGGACTCATTATTGTGGTGACCTGAAAGCTGCGGACATCGGTAAGGAAGTGATACTGATGGGATGGGCGCTGCGTCGTCGTGATCATGGCGGACTGATATTTATCGATTTGCGCGACCGCGAAGGGATTGCCCAGATTGTGTTCGACCCGGAAGTCAATCCTGCCGGTCATGCTGTCGCAGAATCGGTGCGCAGCGAGTTTGTACTGGCGGTCAGAGGTACGGTTATTCCGCGTCCGGAAGGTACCGTCAACCCGAATATGAAGACCGGCGAAGTGGAAATCCAGGTGCTGGAGTGCAAACTGCTCAACCGTTCCAAAGCGCTGCCGTTCATGCTTGACGAGCATAGCGACATCAATGAGAATATCCGTCTCAAGTACCGGTATCTGGACCTGCGCCGTCCCCAGTTGCAGTACAACCTGATTTTGCGCTCAAAGGTTGCCCAGTTGACCCGGTCATACTTGACCGACAATGGTTTTATTGAGCTGGAAACCCCGTTCCTGACCAAATCCACTCCGGAAGGCGCTCGCGACTTCCTGGTGCCGTCACGTATCAATCAGGGACAGTTTTATGCTTTGCCGCAGTCTCCGCAGATCTTTAAACAGATCCTGATGATTTCCGGTTTTGATAAGTATTTCCAGGTTGTCCGCTGCTTCCGTGATGAAGATTTGCGCGCCGACCGCCAGCCGGAATTTACCCAGATTGACTGCGAAATGTCCTTCATCGATCAGGAAGATATTATTACGGTTATGGAAGGTCTGATTGCCAAGATTTTCACTGAAGCAAAAGGGGTAACTGTCCAGTTGCCGGTTGAGCGCCTTACCTACGCCGAGGCCATTCGCCGGTTCGGTCTCGACAACCCTGACCTCCGTTTCGGTATGGAGCTGTGCGATCTGACCGATATAGTCAAAGCTTCAGGATTCAAGGTGTTTGCCGATGTTGCCTCAAAGGGTGGCATCATCAAGGGGATCAATGCCAAGGGGTGTGCAAAGTTCTCCCGTAAAGAGATTGATGATCTGACTGAATTCGTCAAGATTTACGGTGCCAAGGGGCTTGCTTATGTGAAGATTGAAAATGGTGAGTGGCATTCGCCGATTGCCAAGTTCTTCACTGCGGAAGAGATTGCCACGATGAACAGCACGTTTGCTGCAGAGGAGGGCGATTTGCTGTTTTTTGTGGCGGATAAGCCGAAAGTGGTTAACGACTCCCTTGGTAAATTGCGCAACCATCTGGCGAACCTCCTCAAGCTGGTCAGCAAGGACGATTACCGGTTCGTATGGATTACCGAATTTCCGCTGCTTGAGTGGGATGAGGATGAAAAGCGGTGGTGTGCAGTGCATCACCCGTTCACCGCTCCGATGGATGAGGACCTCAGCTTTATTGAATCTGATCCCGGTCGCTGCCGGGCCAAAGCCTATGACCTCGTGCTGAATGGTAACGAAATAGGCGGCGGTTCGATAAGGATTCATCAGGAACAGGTTCAGTCCCTGATGTTCAAGTTGCTTGGCATGAGTGTTGAAGATGCCCGCAGTAAATTCGGCTTCCTGCTGGATGCTCTTGAATTCGGCACTCCTCCTCATGGCGGGATTGCTTTTGGCATGGATCGTCTGATCATGCTGCTGACAGGCAGCGACTCGATTCGAGATGTAATTGCATTCCCCAAAACCCAGAAAGGTACCTGTATGATGTCCGAGGCTCCTTCTCCGGTTGACTCCAAGCAGCTTCGTGAGCTGGGTATACGTCTTGCCGAAAAACAGGGTTAATCATGATTGGAGCATGCCGCCAGGCAGTTTGTATATTGCTTGCCTGTGCATTGCTGGCGGCCTGCTCCACATCGGAACCAACCTGGCGCAATAAGACGACTTCGCTGCTGGAAGAGCTTGATCGCCAAAATGCTCCGGAACTCTTCTCTCAGGAGTACCGAAGTCTGCTGGAAACGTTCGAGCATGGCGAAGCGCTCTATCATGTTCGAGAGGATGACGAAGGGGCAGATGTATTTTATCAGTTTGCGTTTCAGAAAGCTGAGTTACTGCAGTCAGAAGTTAAAAGTCTGAAGATGCGTCGGGAAGCAGAACGGCAGCAGCAAATTGCCGAGCTTGCGGCCAAGGCAGAAGAAGAACGGCTGATGCATGCCGCTGCTGATGCTGAAATTCGCATGAGAGCTCAGCAGTTGACCAGAACTGCTGATGAAACTGCCCGAACGTCGCCTAAAAAAAGCAAAGATGCAACACCACTGCCGACGTCTTACACTGTTCGCCGTGGCGAAACCTTACCTCAAATATCCGCCCGTACAGAAATATACAACGATTCAACGCTTTGGCCCATAATTTATCGTTCCAATCGGGATCAGATCCGAGATCCCAAACGGTTATGGCCCGGGCAGGTGCTCGTTATTCCACGCAATTTCAGTCGTGACGAAGCTTCAGAGGCTCGTCGCTATTCCAATAAAAAATAAACGGAAACCCCTCGTTTCTAAATGCTTTGGCCCGTTACTCCGGCCTGATTTTTCCTTGACAGTCAGGGAGGTTTTGTATACTGTATACAAGATTTTTATCAGGACTGTAATATGCCGATTTAACTTATAGTTTTATCAAAAAATGTCCTCTGGATTTTGATAAATTTTTAAATGATCTGCAGGAAATTACCGGTTACTGATAGCTAAATAGCAATGAAGCTTGTAATGGTTTTGGCTGTCTGACATAAAAACAAAGGAGAGAACATGACAACGCAAAAGATTATTTGGTCCAAAATTGATGAGGCACCGGCACTTGCAACGTATTCTTTACTTCCGATTGTCAACGCATTTACAAAAGCAGCCGGTGTTGTTGTAGAGACACGGGATATTTCCGTTGCCGGAAGGATTATCGCAAACTTCCCCGACTATCTGACTGAAAGCCAGAGAATGCCGGATTATCTTGCCGAGCTGGGCGATCTTACCCAGAAGCTTGAAGCCAATATCATTAAACTGCCGAACGTCAGCGCCTCTATTCCCCAGTTGAAAGCTGCAATCAAGGAACTTCAGGAGCAGGGGTATAAACTGCCGGACTATCCTGAAGATCCCCAGACCGACGCAGAAAAAGAACTTAACGCACGCTATGCAAAATGCCTTGGCAGTGCCGTTAACCCTGTGTTGAGAGAGGGTAACTCCGATAGAAGATCTGCACGTGCCGTTAAAGAATATGCGAAAAAACATCCGCACAAAATGGGTGCATGGAGCCCGGATTCAAAGACTCACGTATCACACATGACTGCCGGTGATTTTTACCACAGTGAAAAATCCGTAACGATGAAAGAAGCCGGTAATGTGCGGATTGAGTTTGTTGATCAGGCTGGTGCAGTTAAAGTATTGAAAGAAAAATTGCCGCTTCAGGCTGGTGAAGTTCTTGATGGTTCTTTCATGAGCGCTCGTGCACTACGTACGTTCATTGCTGAGCAGATTGCAGACGCAAAAGCCAAAGGTGTGTTGTTCTCAGTTCACCTGAAAGCCACCATGATGAAAATCTCCGATCCGATCATGTTCGGTCATTTCGTTTCCGTGTTCTATAAGGATGTCTTTGAGAAACATGCCGCTACTTTTAAAGAGCTGGGCGTTAATCCCGACCTCGGTATGGGCGACCTTTACGTTAAACTCCAGAAGCTTCCGGAAGCAAAACGTGCTGAAATTGAAGCTGACATCCAGGAAGTGTACAAAAAACAGCCGCCTTTGGCGATGGTCGATTCTGATAAGGGCATTACCAATCTGCATGCAAGTAACGATATCATCATCGATGCATCCATGCCGGTTGTAATTCGTGACTCCGGCGGAATGTGGGGTCCTGACGGCAAATTGCACGATGTTAAATGTGTTATCCCTGATACATCCTATTCCGAATGGTACCAGGAATGTATCGACTTCTGTATTAAAAACGGTCAGTTCGATCCGACTACAATGGGTAGTGTTTCCAACGTTGGTCTCATGGCTCAGAAAGCGGAAGAATACGGTTCACACGACAAAACATTTAAAGTTCCTGCAAACGGCACGATGCGTGTTGTTGATGCAGCAGGAAATGTTCTGATTCAGCACACCGTCGAAGAAGGCGATATCTGGCGCGGATGCCAGGCCAAAGATCTGCCGATTCAGGACTGGGTCAAGCTTGCTGTTCGTAGAGCGCGGGCAACCGGTGCACCTGCTGTTTTCTGGCTTGACAAAAACAGAGGTCATGATGCCCAGATGATCGAAAAGGTTACTACGTACCTGAAAGATCAAGACACTACCGGTCTTGAGATCCATATCATGTCTCCGGTAGATGCGATGCGCTTCACCCTGCCGCGGGCAAAAGCAGGCCTGGACACGATTTCGGTAACCGGCAATGCGTTAAGAGATTATCTGACCGACTTGTTCCCTATTCTTGAACTCGGCACCAGTGCAAAAATGCTGTCAATCGTTCCTCTCCTCGCTGGTGGCGGCCTCTTTGAGACTGGTGCAGGCGGATCGGCACCGAAACATGTTCAGCAGTTTGTACAGGAAGGTTACCTGCGTTGGGACTCCCTTGGCGAATTCCTGGCACTTGGCGTTTCTTTGGAACACCTCGCAGCCACATTCAAAAACGAAAAAGCTCAGTTGTTGGCTGATACACTTGACAAGGCAAACACCAAGTTCCTCGACAACAACAAGAATCCGGCTCGTAAAGTCGGCCAGATTGATAACAGAGGCAGTCACTTCTACCTGGCAATGTACTGGGCTGAGGCAGTTGCAGAGCAGACGGTTGACAAGGAACTTGCCGCAAAGTTTGCCAAAGTTGCTCAGCAGCTACAGGAAAACGAGGCTAAGATTAATGAAGAATTGATCGGTGCTCAGGGCAAGCCACAGGATATCGGCGGTTACTATCAGCCGGATCCGGCAAAAACTGAAAAAGCAATGCGTCCAAGTGCTACTTTGAACGCGATTATCGATTCAATTAATTAGGCGAGAAAGGAAGCAGTTTAATCGCTTCTGATGCTCTTTCAAAATTATTTTCGTAAGGTACGAAGTGATCCTGATGGAATATACTTACGTTACAGTCCCCGCAGGGGGGAAGATCACCATGGGGTGCGACGGTAGGTTGATTGTGCCGGACAACCCGATCATTCCCTATATTGAAGGTGATGGGACCGGTATAGACATCTGGAAAGCTTCGGTACGGGTTTTCGACGCCGCCGTGGCAAAAGCCTACGGCGGCGAGAAAAAAATCAGCTGGATGGAAGTATTCGCCGGCGAAAAACCGTTTAACCGGTTTCGTAACGAAATGGGAGATGATGCCTGGCTGCCGGCTGAAACGGTTCAGGCATTCAAAGAGTTTTTAGTCGGTATCAAAGGCCCGCTGACAACTCCAATTGGCGGAGGTATTCGCTCTCTTAATGTTGCACTTCGACAAATGTTGGACCTTTATACCTGCCTTCGCCCGATTCGTTATTTTCAAGGTGTGCCGACTCCGGTAAAAAAACCGGAAGATGTTGATATGGTGATTTTTCGCGAAAACTGTGAAGATATTTACACCGGCATAGAATGGATGACCGGCACGGCTGAATGTGAAAAAGTAGTTAACTTTTTGATTAATGAAATGGGCGTCAGTAAGATTCGTTTTCCTGAATGTTCCTCAATCGGTATCAAGCCGATTTCACGCAGTGGTTCAGAACGGTTAATCCGGGCAGCCATTAAATATGCTCTGGATCATAAGCGCAAATCGGTAACTATTGTCCATAAGGGCAATATTATGAAGTTCACCGAGGGGGCGTTCAAGGATTGGGGATACGCTCTGGCAATTTCAGAGTTTCGCTCGCGAGTCGTAACTGAAAGGGAATCATGGATCATCAACAATCAGGATCGTAACTCTTCGCTTTCCATTGAAGAAAATGCGAAACTGATTGATCCCGGCTATGATATGATGACGCCGCTGCAGCAGGAAGTCATACGAGCTGAAGTTGCTGCTGCACTCAGTCTGTTGCCAACCCATGGTAACGGTCAATTGAAAAAACTTTTGATGATCAAGGACACAATTGCTGATATAACATTTCAGCAAGTACTAACCCGGGCGAAAGAGTTTGATGTTGTTGCGGCAATGAATCTGGAGGGTGACCTGCTTTCCGATGCCCTGGCGGCTCAGGTTGGCGGTATTGGGATAGCACCGGGTGCCAACATAAATTATGTGACCGGGCATGCCATATTTGAGGCGACTCACGGTACTGCACCAAAGTACGCTAATCTGGATAAAGTTAATCCTGGCTCAGTCATCCTTTCCGGTGTTATGATGCTCGAATATCTGGGTTGGCAGGAAGCAGCAGATAGTATAGTCAAAACTCTCGATCGGACTATTGGCCAAAAACGTGTCACATACGATTTTGAGCGGATGATGCAGGGGGCAACGTTGCTTTCCTGCTCAGGTTTTGCCGATGCTTTGATTGAAAATATGTAATACACAGTGTTAGCAGGGGCCGGGGATACAACACCCTGCCTTATTTTACAAAACCAAAAGGGGAGGTAGTAAAAATGGCACGTAAAAAGATTTCACTTATCGGTGGCGGACAGATCGGCGGCGTTCTTGCTCAACTTTGTGCATTGCGTGAACTCGGTGATGTTGTTCTTTTTGACATTGTTGAAGGTCTGCCCCAGGGCAAGATGCTCGACATCGCTGAAGTTGGTCCGGTTGATCGTTACGACGTAAACCTGAAAGGTACCAACACTTATGAAGACATCAAAGGTTCCGATGTTGTTATCGTAACTGCAGGCCTGCCACGTAAACCGGGTATGAGCCGCGATGACCTTATCGAAGTCAACTCAAAGATCATGACTACTGTTGCCGAAGGCATTAAGACCTATGCTCCTGAAGCAATCATAATTGTAATCTCCAATCCGCTTGACGCGATGGTTACCCTCTGCCAGAAAATCACCGGTTTCCCATACAACCGTGTTATTGGCCAGGCCGGCGTTCTTGACTCTGCGCGTTTTGCCAGCTTCATTGCCTGGGAACTCGGCGTGTCTGTTAAAGACGTAACCGCTATGACACTTGGTGGCCATGGCGACGACATGGTTCCTCTGGTACGTTACGCCAGCGTTAACGGAATTCCGGTTACAGAACTGCTTGAGCAGAAATATGGTGCCGAAAAAGGCAAAGAAGTTATGGAAGCAATGGTTAAGCGTACCCGTGGTGCCGGCGGTGAAGTTGTTGCACTGCTCAAAACCGGATCAGCATTTTATTCTCCTGCTTCATCAGCTATCGCAATGGCTGAGTCGATCCTCAAAGATCAGAAGCGTGTTCTCCCTACCTGCTGCTTCCTGCAGGGTGAGTTCGGTGTTAACGGCTACTACGTAGGCGTACCGGCTGTTCTGGGTGAAAAAGGCGTTGAAAGTATCATCCAGTTCAAACTTGATGCTACTGAACAGGCTATGATGGATAAATCAGTTGCTGCAGTTAAGGAACTGGTTGGTAGCATGAAGTAATAATTGTTTCCAGAGTTTCTGGAAGTTAGTGAAAGAAGGGTGGAGTATGCGCCCTTCTTTTGCTACATTCTGGAGACGGTATTTACCACCTTTCATTACGGAATAAAGGAGTCTTTCTAGATGGAAAAAACATTGCCAAAAATCGAGATTATCGAGAAGTACTGCAAGGGCTGCCACATTTGTGTTGAGTTCTGCCCTAAAGACGTGCTTGAAATGAAGGGCTTTTATGCCTCTGTCAAAAATCTTGAAGCCTGCATCAAGTGTATGCAGTGTGAACTGCGTTGTCCTGACTTCGCTATCAAAGTTATTACCGAATAAAATCTACAGGAGGAAATGAACAGTGTCCAAAAAAGTAGCGTTTCTTCAGGGTAACGAGGCTGCTGCACAAGGCGCATTATACGCCGGTTGCAACTTTTTCGGTGGCTACCCTATCACCCCTTCAACAGAAGTTGCCGAAGTAATGTCAAATGAACTGCCGAAGATTGGTGGCAAATTCATCCAGATGGAAGATGAAATCGGCGCAATGGCGGCCATTCTTGGTGCTGCACTTGCCGGTTCCAAAGTCATGACATCTACTTCCGGTCCCGGACTTTCACTGAAGCAGGAGCTTATCGGCTACGGATGCATTGCCGAGATTCCCTGCGTTATCTACAATGTTATGCGTGGCGGTCCCTCGACCGGTATGCCGACCGGCCCTTCACAGTCAGACGTTATGTGCGCCAAGTGGGGAACCCACGGCGACCATCCGGCTATCTGCCTGACACCGGCTTCAGTACAGGAAACCTATGAAGAGGTTATTCGTGCGTTTAACCTGGCAGAGAAATATCGTACTCCGGTTATGGTTATGCCTGACGAAATCGTGGCACATATGCGTGAGCGAATTGTGTTCCCTGAGCCGGGTGAAGTTGAGGTTGTGCCTCGCAAAACCCCGACCGTTCCGCCAGAACAATACAAACCATACGATACCAGCTTTGGTGACGTTCCACCTCTTGCTGCTTTCGGTTCCGGCTACAAGTTTCATGTGACCGGTCTCAACAAAATGCAGGACGGTTTCCCGACCACCAAGGCAGAAGTTGTTCAGGCTGAGGAAGAACGTCAGGTCCGCAAGGTTGAAGCCAATGTTGATGACATCGCCTCTTTTGAAGAATACATGCTGGATGATGCAGAAGTTGTTGTCGTAGCGTATGGTTCAACGTCACGTTCCGCCCGCTATGCCGTCAATATTGCTCGTGAGCAGGGTATCAAAGCCGGTATGTTCCGAATTAAAACATTCTGGCCATTCCCTGATAAACAGATCAAGGCTCTGGCTGCTAAAGTAAAAGGTTTTGTTATGCCTGAAATGAACCTGGGTATGTGTGCAGGTGAAATTGAGCGTAATGCACAGGGTAAGGCCCCGGTTCTCGGTATCTTCCGCGTTGACGGTGAGCCGATCAATCCAGACCAGATACTCGAGAAGATCAAGGAGGTTAAGTAACATGGCATTTGATTATGATAAATGGATCCGTCCCGGTAAGCTCCCCCATATCTGGTGTCCAGGTTGCGGCCACGGCATCGTCATGAAAGGGCTGATTCGGGCTATAGACACGCTCAATCTCAAAAAAGAGAATACCGCGATTGTTTCCGGTATCGGCTGCGCATCACGTCTTCCAGGTTACATGGATTGCTGTACGCTGCACACTGCTCATGGTCGTGCTGCCGCTTTCGCAACCGGTGTAAAAATGGCCAAGCCGGAGATGAATGTTATTCTTGTCGGTGGAGATGGCGATGGCACAGCAATCGGTGGCAACCACTTCATCCACGCATGTCGTCGTAACATTGACATGACTTACATCATCATGAACAACTATATCTATGGCATGACTGGCGGACAGTTCTCGCCATGTACGCCTACCGGTCACAAGGCTTCAACAACGCCATACGGCAACCCTGATCCCGGTTTTGACATTGCCAAGCTGGCTATTGGCGCCGGTGCAACGTTTGTTGCCCGTGGTACCGCTTTCCATGCCAACCAGATTGACAAGCTGATTGCTGAAGCAATCCAGCACAAGGGCTTCTCCGTAGTTGAAATTCTTGATGACTGCCCGACAACCTATGGCCGTCGTAACAAATACAAGTCGGTCATTGAAATGATGAATCGTCTTAAAGAAGTTGCCGTACCGGTTAAGGCTGCTGAAAAAATGACGGCAGAGCAGCTTCAGGGCAAAGTTCTGACCGGCGTTCTGTACAAGGAAGAGAAAGCAGATTACACCAGCGAGTACGCAAAAGTTATCGAGCGTGCCCAGGCTGCCAAGTAACAATTACAGGAAAAGGAGCGATATATTCATGTCAAGATATGAACTCAGGTTTTCCGGTGCGGGCGGACAGGGTCTGATCACCGCCGGGATTATCATGGCCAAAGCAGCTTCAATTTATGAAGGGAAACAGGCTGTGCAATCGCAGAGCTATGGTCCGGAAGCTCGTGGTGGCGCATCAAAATCGGAAGTTATTATTTCCGACGGACCGATCGATTATCCGAAAATAACCCAGTGTGACGCGCTGCTCGCGATGACACAGGAAGCCGCTAACAAGTATTCCCACGACCTCAAGGAAGGTGGCGTACTTCTGATTGATTCCGACCTGGTAAAGAACATTCCGGCAGGAAACTTCAAAACGGTAGCATTTCCGATTATCAATACCGCGAAGAACGATGTCGGCCGCGAAATTGTTGCCAACATTGTTGCTCTTGGTGCAATGGTTGCGTTAACGGGGCAAGTTAGCCGTGAAAATGCAGAAAAAGCGGTTCTTTCAAGTGTTCCGGAAGCGTTCCTCGAATTGAACAAAAAAGCTTTCAGTATGGGATATGAAAGGGCACTTGCAGCGAGCGTCTAGAAGTATTATAAAGTAGAAAGTTATATCCAGAAAGGCTCGGTGTTTTGACATCGGGCCTTTTATTTTCGTGCATACGCAAAAATAAACTAACGGAATATTTTAACGTGCTTGCCGAATTTGGTGTTTTAATGATAGGTTAGGAAATATATATCA